>OGYQ01000362.1_pt1 | contig 53080 bp, 74 predicted proteins | sample 1576641 | NCBI WGS metagenome assembly OGYQ01 (sample SAMEA3541476, study PRJEB24748) | human gut metagenome | biome: human gut; feature: human-associated habitat; material: faeces | place: China | collected 2012 | reverse complement strand
GCGGCAGTTCTGTCATTACAAAAACAGGAAAACCGCAACCCCGGCGGGCGGCGGGCCATGCGTCCTATTTTCCCACGCAGAAGCGCTCAAAGATGCGGGCGGTCACGTCCTCCCGCACGCTGGCCCCGGTGAGCTCTCCCAAGGCGGCGAGGGCCTCCTCCGCGTCGGTGAGGAGGGCATCGGGGGTGATACCGGCCTCCAGGCTCTCAGAGGCCCGCGTAACGGCCTCCAGCGCCCGCCGGGCGGCATCGGCCTGCCGGGCATTGGTGAGCAGCTCTCCGGCGCTCTCCGCGCCTCCAGCGGGGAAGAGGGCGGCGACGGTCTCCCCCAGCGCATCCAGCCCTGCGCCGGTGGCGGCGCTGACCACACACAGATGGGGAAAGCGGCTCCGCAGCTCCTCCGGCGCGAAAGCCAGGGGGCGGTCGGACTTGTTGATCAGGCAGATGACCCGGGGCGCGTGGGCGGCCTGGGCCATGGCGGCCTCATCCTCGGGGGAGAGGGGGGCGGAGCCGTCCAGCACCAGCAGGGCCAGGGCGGCCCCCTCTAGGGCGGCCCGGCTGCGCTCCACGCCGATACGCTCCACGGCGTCGTCGCTCTCCCGCAGGCCGGCGGTGTCGATGAGCCGCAGCACAACGCCGCCCAGCCGGCACCGGGCCTCCACCGTGTCCCGGGTGGTGCCGGGTACGTCGGTGACAATGGCCCGGTCATAGCCCACCAGGGCGTTGAGCAGGGAGGACTTGCCCGCGTTGGGCCGTCCTATCAGCACGCAGGGCACGCCGCCGGCGATATACCGTCCCCGGTCATAGGTGCGCAGAAGGGCTTCCAGGCCCGTACGGGCGGCGTCCAGGCCCTCCCGGATGGTGTCGGCCCGGAAGGGGTCGATGTCCTCGTCCGGATAGTCCAGCACGGCGTGAAAGTGGGCCATGAGATCCACCAGACCGTCGTAGAGGGCGGCCACCCGGCGGCTCAGCGCGCCGGAGAGCTGCCCGGCGGCCTGCCGCACGGCGGCGGGGGTCTCCGCCTCGAGGAGATCCGCCACCGCCTCCGCCTGGGTCAGATCCAGTTTTCCGTTGAGGAAGGCCCGCTTGGTGAACTCCCCCGGCCCGGCCTGCCGGACGCCCTGGGCAAACAGGGCCTCCAGCGCCATCGCCAGCACTGCGGGAGAGCCGTGGCACTGCAGCTCCGCCGTGTCTTCGCCGGTGTAGCTGTGGGGGGCACGGGAGATCGTGGCCAGCACCTGGTCGATGGGGGCACCGTCGGGGCCCAGCAGGGTGCCGTAGACCAGCCTGCGACTCTCGCAGGCGGCCAGGGGACGCCCGCTGGCGGCGCGGAACACGGCGGACGCGGCCTCGATAGCGCCCTCTCCGCTGACGCGGACGATGCCAATGGCGCTGGGAACCGGGGGTGTGGCAATGGCGGCAATGGGTTCGGACATGCTTTCACCTCATGATTGAGCGGCGGCTCATGATATGTTCAGGACACCTGACGTTATTGTACCACAATTGGAAGAAAAATGGAGAACAAAAAAGTTTGTAGAATCCGCCGTGGATTTTTTGCTTGACTTGTCTTATGTCAACTGAATTTTGCATATTGGCGTTATCCACAGGGTGTTAACTGATGTGGATAACCATGTGGATAATGTGGAAAACCTTTTGGATACCGGAGGTCGGGCGTTTCTTTACACGGTCTCTACACTGCATAGCGGATTGTATAAGGCATGTCAAAGAACATTTGTATCAGCGGCGCCGGATGTCAAAAATGGGGGTGGTTTTTTGGGCAGGCCGACAATTGAACGTAATTTTTAAAAATGCTAAAATATTATTATGTCTAAAAAATATTTTTTATAAAAGGAGGGGTAGGCTTATGAGACAGCCCAGCCTGCTGCGCCGCTATATTCTGTTCTTCTGCGGAGTTCTCTGCGCCGCCCTGGGAATCGCCCTGATTACCTTAGCCGGTATGGGCACCTCGGCGGTGTCCAGCCTCTCCTATGTCCTCACGTTTGTCTTTCCAGGGCTCTCGCTGGGGGTGTTTACCTTCCTGGTGAACTGCACCATGCTGGTCGGCCAGGTGCTGTTGCTCCGGCACAGGTTTCAGTCCATACAGCTCCTCCAGATTCCGGCCACGCTCCTCTTCTCGGTCTGCATCGACCTGTGGACAGAGCTGTTGGCCCCGCTGGTGCCGGAGTCCTATGGGGCCAGGTGGGTGGTGCTCCTGCTGGGTTGTCTCTCCCTGGGGCTGGGGGTTGCGCTGGAGGTGCTTCCCAATGTGCTGATCCTGCCATGTGAGGGGTTTGTCCGAACCGCCAGCCAGGTATTCGGCTGGGATTTTGGGAAGACCAAGACCGGCTATGATCTGGCTATGGTGTCGGCAGCCGCCCTGCTCTCCTATCTCAGCCTGGGGGCCATCTGCGGCCTGCGGGAGGGGACAATAGTTTGTGCCCTGACTGTGGGAGGAATCTCCCGATTCCTGTGCCGCAGGCTCTCCTTCCTGCAATATCCAAGCCGGAGTCATCCGCCCATACCCGCAGAAGCAAGCGGCGCCCATACCGCCGCAGAGCCCTGAAAGCGCAAGTAAAATGCCGCCCATATGGGCGGCATTTTAAAAAGTCAGGCGAAAAATTAGCGCTTGGAGAACTGGGGAGCGCGGCGGGCGGCTTTCAGGCCGTACTTCTTGCGCTCTCTGGCGAAATCCCCTTTATTTTCAATGGGTATAAGTCACGCCTCCAAAAATGCACCTCAAAATGAACCTTATTTTGGACTGGAAGCGAAGGCGGCCGTGACCTTGGAGATCAAGTCTTTAGGCTGATTATAGGTCAAGTGGGCATAGATGTCCAAGGTGATTTTCGCGTGCTCATGGCCGGCCAGCACCTGAGCGGTCTTGACGTCAACAGCGCCAGATAAGAGCAGATTCGTGATGTAGGTATGCCTGAGCTGATGCGGCGTCACCTGAAAGTCCATGCTGTAAATGACGGTCTTGTTGTGAGCGGCCCGCTCTCCAAGCACCGGCGTGACCGTGTGCTTGATTTTCTGGCCTTTGACATATCTGGTGTATGTGCGCTCTTTTGTGCTTCGTACGGTTACATATTTCCAGAGTCGCGCCCACTGGGTACCGGATAGCGGCCCACCGTCCCGGTTGGAAATCACATACTCAGACTGGCTTGCTTCTTTGACGGCCTTTAGGCATTCCACCAGCTGGGGAGGGATCGGGATGATCCTCTTGGACGCCTTGGTTTTCAGGTCGGTCAATATGACTGGCCTATTGTGCTCAGTGTGCCAGGCTCTGCAGACGGAGATGTGAGGGGCGCCCCCCTCCAGAAAAACGCTATCCCATTGCAGCGCCAGGGCCTCCTCTCGACGGAGCCCCGCATATAGGCAGAGCATGACAAACGGATACGGCGGTAATCCCCGGATGGCATCCAGCAAAATACTGACCTGCTTATCGGTAAGCGCAGTTTTCTCCTTTGGGGCCCTCCCTCCCTTGGGGTTGAGGTTTTTACACGGGCTTTCGTCGATGATGCGATTCTCCAGCGCGGAGCCGAAAATCATCTTGTAGAGCATCTGAACGCTACGGTAGATAGAAGCCGACTTCTCTGCTGCCTTGGAGATCGCCAGCTTAATATCATCCGGCGTCACCTCGGCCATGTATTTCTCCCCCAGGGGCGCTATGATGTAGATCTTGACCTTGGAGGCATAGTCGGCCAGCGTAGTGGCTCGGACGTGCGCGGCCTGCATGGTGAGCCACTTTTCAGCGTAGTCCTTGACGGTGGGATTATCCCGACGGTAGATATCTTCCTCAATCTGGCGCTGAACGGTGGCGATCTTCTCGGTCAGCTCCTCCGCCGTTTGGGCATAGAGGGCGATGTACTTTCCTCCTGGCCCCTTGATACGTTTCCGAAATTCTTTACGGCTCTCAATCCATTCGTAGGTTGGCTTCTTTGGCCGAGCCATGCCACCGCCCCCCTTCTTCTATTGGTAGCTTTCCTAAGACAGAATAACCAGAAGATTAAATACAGACTTAGTCTTAAGATAGAATAGAAAGTAGATATAGGCGCGTCGCGCGCGCACGCGCGCGATTATCCATACCCTATTGATACCCTATCCATACCGTATCCGCAAAAGCATGGATAGGGTATCAGCCGAGCCGAACGGCCGTCCCCGTGGCGCAGATATTGGATCCGAATGGTTCAAAGCGGGCGGCGATGACGGCATCGGCCCCTAATTCTGCGGCCTGCTGCTGAAGGACGGCAACGGCCCCTTCTACGCCTGTCTGCCACCCACGCTGCACCCCCTTGTTCCCCCCAGGCAGAGCCATGACCTGAGCGGCGGAAACGATACCCAGGTACTCAATGACAGGGCGCCCCTCTACGGTAAAGGATGTAGTAATAATCATAGCGATCCCCTTTCACATATTTTCCAATATACAGCGTTTTCGTGCCGAAGTATGTCGAAAGTGATTTTTTATCTTTTCCAGCAAAAATCTACTGACCTTTGCTATAATGGTGCCACTGCCGGCAGCTACTTTTCGATAAGGAGCTGAGGAAATGAAATCAAAAGAGCGACAGGAAATAGAAGCCATGCTGTCAAAGCTGTCGGTTGCTCAAAAAGGGCGACTGATTATTTATCTGCGCTCTCTGCGAGGTACCGCAGATAGCTCAACGCCTCCCGCTTCTTCTCAGGCGTCAGTTCGAGAAGAATAGCTGCCAACTCATTGTCGAGGCCACAACGCCCGCTCCCTGCTTTGGGGGCGGGCGTTGTTTCATCCAGGCCCTCTGTTAGCAAATCGACGGGGATGTCGTCAGTGCGGGTAAAAAGATCGGTTAACGTGATGCTCATTCCGTCCGCAATCTTCTTCAAGGCGGGGAGCGATGGAGTTACCGGCTGGCCAGTTTTGGGGTTGACATTCCGCTCCAGCATGGAGATGTAGCCATTCGACAGGCCGCAGATGGAAGCAAATTGACGCTGGGACAGGCCGTGCTCCCTGCGGTATTCCTGCACCAAATCGCTCAGTGTCATAACTTTGACCCCCTGTTTTTGTTTAATCTATTATACACGCGCACATGAGGGCTGTCAATAAAAGTGTGAAATTTATTGAGCAAAATTTGTGTAACTCACTTGACAGGCCCTGCGTCCTGGTGTACTATGTCTGTGCAGCCGGTTAAACACACCGCGATTTTTCAGAAAGGAGGGGGCAGCTATGGGGTACAGAATCCGAGAGCTTCGTGAAGCCATGAAGATGACCCAGGAGGAGCTTGCCGACAAAAGTGGTGTCAGCCGTGGTACAATTTCCGCGCTGGAGAACGGCTCCATGCGGAACACAACCAGCAAAACCTTGCTGAAGCTCGCCCAGGCACTCAACACAAGCGTAGACCGTATTTTTTTTACTGAAACTGTTTAACCGACTACACAATCGAGGAAAGGAGATGATTTTATGAACCTTGGTAGGCGGCTTAAAAAATTGCGCGGGGGCAGAAGCGGAGACGAGGTAGCAAGCGAGCTTGGTATCTCCGCATCCTCCCTCAGAATGTACGAAACAAACCGGCGCGTCCCAAAAGATTCCGTGAAAATTAAAATGGCGAACTACTTTGGAGTGACTTTTTTACGAAGAATGCGCCTGTCAAAAAGGAGGTGAAGAAAATGTGCGAAGCGTTAGAGAAGGCTGTGGCTGCTATCAACAAGGAGCAACCCGAACAGATCCTGGCTGGAATTCCGACCGAAAAGCTGAAGACTATCCCAAACGAAATCTGTGGCTTGCTTGTAAATAACGGCCTCTCGTTCCAGCAAGCAGAGCTATTGCTTGAGGTAGCGAAAGGCCGTCTACGCAGGGCAAAGATTTAGTTTTGGCGGTTATCCAGAAGGTTGTGAAGAGTGCCGAAGCTTTTTACACGCACCGTAAAGAGATCTTCGGAAAATGGATTTGTGGCATTCTCGCTGATGCGTTCCGGGACCCTCCCAAGGGCCTCGACCCCAGCTTTCAAGTCGTTGTAAACATCCGCCGGAAGCGCCTGACCGCAATTCGGGCACTCCATGGATGTGCGCGCTTTGAATTCCTCTGGCCGCAATTCACAAGAGCACTTGCATTTACTGCATAAGAGCTCAATTTTGAAGTCCATCCTATCGCCTCCTTTCACAATGGATTTTATCACGGAAAGATGGGGCAGGCAAGGATGGCGAAAGGAGGTAATCAGATGCCAAACCTGTTGACCCGGAAAGAGGCGGCTGCGCGGCTTGGCATTACGCTAATGACCTTAGACGCCGAGCGGAGCAGCGGCCACCTGGCCTACATACAGCGTAAGCCCGGAGGAAAGGTCTGGATTACCGAAGAGGCGCTGGTCGAGTATCTGGCCCGCGCGACGCACCCGGCACGGCCGGACATGAAAGTAGCCCGGGCGCTGCGCCAAGTTAAGCGAGCGTAGCCGGGCAATGGAAAGGAGCTGATTTCTGTGAAAGCAACCGGAATCGTGCGGAGGGTGGATAGCTTAGGGCGCCTGGTGATCCCGATGGAGCTGCGCCGCACCCTCGGAATCAAGGAAGAGGACCCGATGGAGATTTTCACGACGGAGGACGGAATCCTTATCCGCCCCTATAAACCCGGGTGTATCTGCTGCGGGTCGTCGGAGGATCTGGTCGAGTTCAACGGGGTTTCCCTCTGCGGGGCCTGCATCCATGAGTTTTCCGAGAGGAGCTGACGGATGATGGGCCAGAAAATCGCGGGGGGCATGAAACGACAGCGCCTAAGCCAGCTGTCACCGGCCGAGCAGGCTGTGGCGATGCGCCACTACCAGATGATTGACAAGTACATAGCACAGCGGTCTTTGCCAAAAGACGAATACTACGATGTCGTTGCCCTTGGGCTCCTGCTGGCCGTCAAAAAGTGGTTTAGTCGCCCGGACTTGTACCAGTACGAATTTTCCACCATCGCCTGGGCGTCCATGCGGTCGGCCGTCTCAAACGAAAAGCGGAAGCAGGCCCGCAGAATTAAGACTGTCAGCCTGGATGACCCCATCCCGGGAACAGATGGGATGACCTGGGCGGACATTATCACCGAGGAGCACCTGGTCTACTCGGCATAGGAGGGATGAAATGAAAATCGCCTATAACGTAGAGCACCTTCCTGAGCGGAAACGAGGCAACAGGAAGGAAAGCGAGGAAGTGACTGCCTTGAAGTCCTTCCTGGCAGATGGACGACAGCGAAATATGGTCTTCGAGTACAATGACGCCAAGGAGGCCAAGAAGCGGTATGACAGCCTGCGGAACTTCCGAAACGCCAACAAGCTGCAGGAAGTTTTCGATATGTACCGCGCCGACCGGTTTGTGTGCATTATCAAGACCAAGACCCCCCCAGCGAAGAAGGTTTGAGGGAGGTACCTATGTATTTCAGGGAATGCCCCCGCTGTGGGGCGCATCTCGACCCCGGCGAGCCCTGTGACTGCCGGGAAGTAGAAAAAGAGGCCGCCCCCGCTGCCACGGGAACGACCTCACGCAAATGGACACAAACCCAGTCTATCAGCCCGTCGGCTGGAAGTCAAGGGCTGGAGGTAATGCCATGCCGGACAATGAACTGAGAAGTCTTCGCATTGAGCTGGGCCTACCGGCCCGCGACATGGTGGCCGTCGTCCAGGGGCTCTATCCCAAGTACGACAAGACCATGCAGAGCAAGTGCGAGAACGGCGATGACTACGGGATCTCCCTCCGGCCGGACGCCATGAAGGCGCTGTATGAGAAGTTCGCCCCTGGTGGCACCAAGGCCAGCCGGCGGAAGAAAGACCGCCACCGGCTGACGGGCCGTATCACCTGCCGCCTGGAGGACGCCGATATGGAGGCGTTGCAACAGCGCATGAAAGCCGATGGATATGCCACTGCCCAGGAGCTCATGACCGCCCTGGTGCGCCGGTATCTTGCCGGGGAGGTGGAAGCGTGAACTATGACCTGCCGGATCACCCGGTCGTGCAAAACCTGGAGCGCACCGGCTATCCGGACGGAAAGGAGCCCCGCTGCCCCCGTTGCCCCATCTGCGGCGAGGAGTGCGAAACCGTCTACAAAGACCGATACGGTGCATACGTCGGCTGCGACGTGTGCATGGAAACCAAGGACGCATGGGAAGTTGAAGACTGCTTCCCTGAAAGGAGCGAAGATGCCTAAATTCTATTTCACCTACGGCGCCGAGGGCCAGCCGTTTGTCGGCGGCTGGACGGAGGTCGAGGCCCCGGATGGCCACGCGGCCTGTGCTGCGTTCAGAGCCTACCACCCGGACAAGACCGAGGGCCTCTTGAACTGTTCCAGCGTGTACGACGAGGCTCACTTCAAGCTGACCGAGATGTATCGGCGAGATAATTTTGGCTTCCGGTGTCACGAAATCATCACCCTGCGGCGCGAAGCCGTTACCAACTGAAAGGAGCTTTTTATGATTGTCAGTGTCAACTACCGGGATTCCAAGACGGGCCAGTTTCGGGGTAGGGCTTATAGCTACCTGTGCGATATTCCCGACATCCAGCCGGGAGACAAGGTAATCGCCCCTACGGCCACCGGCGAGAACGAGGCAGTTATCGTTGAAATCAACGTCCCTGAGAGCAGGGTTGATGAACGCATTATGCCCCTGCTGAAAACTATCACCCAGCGGAAGGAGGAGCAGATGTATGTCGAATGAGCTGATTATTGTCAAGCAGCTCCCCATCATCGAGGAGCATCTTCGCGCGCTGGCATCTGAAATTGACAAGAGAGTCACCGATGCCAAAAGCCTCGTCTGCACGGAGGACACTTACAAGGACGTTAAGCGAACCCGCGCTGAACTGTCCGCCCAGTTCAAGGAGTTGGAAGCCCAGCGCATTGCCGTAAAAAAGGCTGTGATGGACCCCTATTCCAGTTTTGAGGCCATCTATAAAGCGTGCGTCACCGACAAATTCAAGGACGCTGACGCCGACCTGAAAGCCAAAATCTCCGAGGTGGAGGACGGCCTGAAAAAGCAAAAAGAAGATGAAGTCCGCGCGTTCTTCGACGAATACAAATCAAGCCTTGGCATTGATTTCGTCTCATTTGAAAATTCCGGCATTGCCATAACAATGACGTCATCCAAAAAATCGCTGAAAGAAAAGGCACAGGCGTATTTGGACCGGGTCATGGATGATCTGGCGATGATTGGTACACAGGAGTTCAAGGACGAGATTCTGGTCGAGTACAAAAAGACACTGAATGCATCTCAGGCGGTAACCTTCGCTATTCAGCGTCACGCCGCCATTGACGAGGAACGCCAGCGCAGAGAGGCTGCCGAGGTTGAGCGCGCAAATCGCAAGCAGGCACAGATGCGGGTGGAAGATATTGTGCGGGAAACCCGAGCGGCTACTTCTCCGATGGCTCCCCCCGTCGCTGCTCCGGCGCCAGAATCCGAGATGCCCGGACGGGATTCAGCGGCAGCGCCGCTTGGCGATTCGACGAAAATTTACGCCATGACGTTCACCGTCAGGGGCACCATAGACCGGCTGAAGCAGGTCAAGCAATTCTTAACTGATGGGGGTTTTGACTATGAGTAATTCCACACAGCTCCAGTCCACGCAGCAGCAGCCAAAGTTCAGCGTTGCAATAACCACCAAAGGCTATCAAAGCCTGATTAACAATACGCTGGGCGACCCTGACCGGGCAAAGAGGTTTGTAGCCGCCATCACTTCGGCGGTAGCCGTCAATCCGCAGCTTCAGACCTGTGAAGCCGGAAGCATTCTTGCCGGAGGGCTGCTCGGGGAAAGCCTGAATCTCTCCCCCTCTCCCCAGCTTGGGCAGTATTACCTCGTTCCGTTTAAGCAGAAAGCCAAGTACGACCGACAGGGCAATATGATTGCCCCGGAATGCTACAAGGCTCAGTTTGTCCTTGGCTATAAGGGGTATATCCAGCTGGCAATCCGTAGCGGCTACTACCAAAAGCTGAATGTCATTGAAATCAAAGAGGGCGAGTTGGTACACTTCGACCCGCTCAACGAGGAAATCGAATGCCGTTTGATTGAGGACTTTGAGAAGCGCGAGCAGGCGGAAACCACGGGGTACTATGCCATGTTCGAGTATGTGAACGGCTTCCGCAAGGCGATTTACTGGAGCAAGGAAAAGATGATGACCCACGCTGACAGCTTTTCCCCCGCATTCTCCGCACAGGCGTACAAGCGCCTCCTCGCCGGCGAAATCCCGGAAAAGGACCTTTGGAAGTTCAGCAGCTTTTGGTACAAAAACTTCGATGATATGGCGAAAAAGACCATGCTGCGGCAGCTTATCTCCAGATGGGGCGTCATGTCTACAGAGTTGCAACAGGCATTTGCCGGGGATGCATCTTTGGTCGAAGTGGATGCCGGGCAAGGCTTCGTAACCACGCCCGCCGACGAGCCGGTACTGGACGCGCCGGAGAATCCTGACCGGCAAATGCCCCCGGGAAATGTGCTGAACGATGACCTGCGTCCGGAAGCGTCGGACGTAGTGGAGCAGGTCGACATCTCTACGCTGTAATCCTCACGAAAGGAGATTGGCCGGTGTGAATATTCCCTATGAAATCATTTCGACTGGCAGCAAGGGAAACGCCGTTGTGCTGAATCAATTTATCCTAATCGACTGCGGCGTACCATTCAAGGCGCTCCGTGACTATTACCGAGATTTGAAGCTGGTGCTGCTGACCCACATTCATTCCGACCACTTCAACCGGACGACAATCCGCAGGCTGGCGTACGAGCGGCCGACGCTCCGCTTTGGCTGCTGCCGGTGGCTTGTGGAGCCACTAGTGGCAGCCGGGGTTGGAAAGGGGAACATTGATGTGCTGGAGCCGGATGTGATGTACGGATATGGCCTATGCAACGTCATTCCCGTTCTACTGGTGCACAATGTGCCGAATTGCGGCTATAAAGTACATTTTCCAACAGGGAAAGTATTCTATGCCACGGACACCAACAACCTGAACGGAATCAGAGCAAGGGGCTATGACCTCTATCTGATTGAAGCCAACTATGAGGATGACGCTATCCGGGAGAAAATTCGCCAGAAAAAAGAGAATCAGGAATACGCCTATGAATACCAGGTACTGCACAACCACTTGTCAAAGGCGAAGTGTGACGACTTCATATATGCGAACATCGGTCCAGGCGGTCAGTATGTTTATCTGCACTGCCATCAGGACGTTGAGGAAGCAGGGCCGGAGCAATGAGAGGACGATTGATTGACCTCGCCATCGGCCTGAACCGCAAGCAGAGAATCACGGTGGAGGTCGATCGGGACTTCCGAGAGGACTTTGACCGCTTGAAGGACGCAGAGCTGGATGTGGAAATCAAGAAACACCGCAACCGCCGCTCCCTTTCGGCCAACGCCTACTTTCACGTCCTGGTCAGCAAAATTGCCGCCGAGCGCGGAGGCAGCGAGGAGTCCGCAAAGACTTCGCTGGTATGCGAATATGGCGCGCTGGCCAAGGACGAGGACGGGCTGACGGTCGGCTTCAAACTCCCGGCCTCGGTCGATGTCTCCACCATTTACCCCTATGTCAAGTGCTTCGATACCCGGGAGGAGGGCGGGAAGCTGTTCAAGTGCTACTTGGTCTACAAGCAGACGCATCTCATGGACAGCAAGGAAATGGCCCGCCTGATTGACGGCGCTGTTGAGGTCGCCCGGGAGCTGGGTATCGAGACCGACACACCGGAACAGTTGGCCCGGTACAAGGAGGAATGGAACAAAACATGAGAAAGGTTCATTACGACTACTGCGGCCGCGAGGCTGAGTATGTGGACAGCAAGGTCGTCTACGGCAAGAGCTACGGCTGATGTACCTCTGTCGGAATTTCATGGCCTACGTCGGTGTTCACAAGGGCACCGACAAGCCCCTGGGCCGGCTGGCCAACGCAGAGCTCCGCTACTGGAAGAAGCGGGCCCACGCCGTTTTCGACCCTCTGTGGCAGCGGGGACGCTTCCGCGGCCACCGCAACGCGGCTTATGGCTGGCTGGCCCAGAAGATGGGGCTGCCCGTGGAGCAGACCCATATCGGGATGTTTGACGTGGCGCAGTGTCGCAAGGCCATCCATATCATCGAGAACGAAACGAGAGGAGGAAGTTCACATGGATGAAAAGAGAAGCCCCGAGGAACTGCTGGCGCAGCTGTGCTTGGAGCCCGGCTTCGTGCTGGTGCCGCAGGACCGCTTTGAGGAACTGGTGCGGGCCGAGGCGGAGCGCGACGTCCTGGAAGTCGTAATCCTGGGCGACAAGAACTACAACGTCGATGTCGTCATGGCCGCTATCAAGAAAGCCCGGAACAAGGTGCTCCTGGGCAAGCCGGAGGTGGAGGGTGATGCTCAATAAAATCATCATCATGGGCCGGCTGACCCGTGACCCGGAGCTCCGCCATACGCAGAGCGGCACGGCCGTCGCCTCTTTCTCCCTGGCGGTGGACCGGGACTTCAAGGACAAGACCACCGGCGAGAAGTCCACGGACTTCATCGACGTGGTGGCCTGGCGCAATTCTGCGGAGTTCGTGTCCCGGTACTTCACCAAGGGCCGCATGGCCGTGGTGGAGGGGCGGCTGCAGATCCGCCCCTGGCAGGACCGGGACGGGAACAAGCGCCGCTCGGCCGAGGTCGTCGCCGACAACGTGTACTTCGGGGACTCCAAGAGGGACGGGGACGGAGGCGGGGGCTACCAAGGCGACTACCCGCAGGACGCCTACGGCGGGTATGCGCCTCCACCGTCCGGGCGGTCTGGCCCACCGGCCGGGGGCTATCCGCCCTCCAACTACGGCGGCGGAGACTTCGCGGAGCTGGGCGATGACGATGACGGGGAGCTCCCGTTCTGACCTGTGCGGGCCGTCCCTTCGGGCGGCGGCCCGCCACCAAAAGGAGGTGACGCAAGTGTGGCAAAGGGACGCCTTATCAGCACAAATTTCTGGATGGACGGCAAGGTGGAAGATGATTTCACGCCGGAGGACAAGTACGCATACCTCTGGTGCCTGACCAATCCTCACACCAACCTCTGCGGCTGTTACGAGGTCAGCATCAAGCAGATTGCCCATGAGCTGGGGTACAACACCGACACCGTGGAGCGACTCTTGAAGCGGCTGGATGGGGCGCACAATGTCATCCGATACAGCGCCCCCACGAAGGAGCTCCTGGTGCTCAACTGGTATCGCTACAACTGGAACGCCTCGGAAAAGCTGGATAAGCCCCTGCTGGCTGAGATTCGGACGGTGAAGTGTGACAGCTTCCGGGAGTATCTGGCCGACCGCTACAACGAGCGGGACAGCGTGAGCGTTCCCTATGAACACTGGACCGACCAGCCGCCGGCGGGCAGCGAGCTGCCTCCCCCACCCAGGAAAGGCAGCGACGGCGCCGAGGCTACCCCGGAAAGGCAGGTGCGCCACAAGCGCGGCCAGTACGGATGGGTGCGCCTTACCGACGAGGAGATGGACCGCCTCACCCGCGACCTGGGGCCGGACGAGCTGGCCCGCTGCATTACCTATGTCGACGAGGCCGCCCAGACCACCGGCAATAAGAACAAGTGGAAGGACTGGAATCTCGTCATTCGGAAATGCAGCAAGGGGCGCTGGGGACTTGAACGGACGTCGGCCCCAGTGGGCGGCACGAGGAAAAGCGCATCCCAGGGTGCTGCGGAGGATCTGCGGGAGCTCCACGAGCTGTTCGGTGAGGGGTGATGTTGTGACCAAGAAGGAAATGACGGAGATTTTTAGTGTCATGCTCCTTGCGTGGCCCAACGCTGAAATGTTCAAGGGTGGCGTCGCCAAGCTGGGGCCGACCATCGAACTCTGGGCAGCCTGCCTCTCCGATGTGGACTTCTGGACCGGCCAGCAAGCAGTTATCCGATTGTGCCGGGCCTGCAAATTCCCGCCCTCTATCGCAGAGTTCAAAGAGCAAGCTGATGCCGTAGGCGTGGACGTTCAAAGCCGCATCGACCGCGCCTGGAACGATGTCAAATGGTCCCGGCTCCTGGAAGAGTCCCCAGAAGAATGGTATCAACGATTACCGCCGGGGAGCGATATCAAGGCCGTGGTCAATGCCCTGGGCGGCCCAGGGGGGCTTGTGTCCAAGGACGGAAAGCGCTGGAACTACTACGAGTTCCGGGATGTGTACGAAAAGCTGATACGAAAAGAAGTGCCCGGGGCGGTGGCGCAGCTGACCTCCGGGAAAAAGAAGGAGTTGAGTCCATGAGAACGAGAAAAAGCTACCGCCGCCGGGCCTGGGCGCAGCGTATCGTACTGGCGCTGCTCCTGGCGGTTGTTGCAACGCTGGTAATTGCCCGTATCGAGGCGGAGCCGGTGGCGGGCGAGGTATCTACCACCCCGGAGGCAACGCCCCAGGAAACGGCTGTATTGCGGCCGGAGCCTACCTATGTCGTAGGGGTCGTCCCGACCCCGGAGCCGATGCCGAAGGTGGTGGCACGATATGCGGATGTCTCCATGACCGAGGCTGAGCGCGACGAGTTGGCGGCGATCATCTACCTGGAGGCCCGCGGAGAGCCGGCCGAGGGACAGCAGGCGGTGGCCGAAGTCGTTTTGAACAGAGCGGTTTCCTCGGACTTCCCGGACAGCGTGAGCGAGGTGCTGCACCAGGGGGAGGGTACTGCGGTGCCGCAGTTCTCCACCATCGGCCTCCTGTCCGCGGCCGAGCCGGGGCAGGCCCAGTATGACGCCATCGACGCGGCGCTATATGGCCCGTCCATCCTGCCGGTCGACGTGGTGTTCTTCTCCCGGAGCGGAGAGAATGACCGGGTGTGGGGCGAGATCGGCGGCCATGTGTTCTGTTACGCCTATGTCTGGGAGTGAGCTTATGAGAAAAAAGAAATTCCGAACAATCTGCGGAACTGCAGCCTGGGCCGGATTATTCCTCATGCTTGGAGCTGCAGGCGGCAGCGACACCGGCACCCTTGACTTCCCTGAAATCCTTTGGATAACGCTCCTGGGACTCGGGCTTTTCGCCGGCGGGTGCTATCTGGGAGGGTATATCGAATGAGCAAGGATAAGGACCCACGCCGGCAGCTGATGGGGAAAATCAGCAAGGCCAAGGGCAAGCACTTCGAGGAGCGCCTGGACGCCTCCTTCGCCTACTACCGCGACTGCGGGTACGCCATCATCGAAAAGACCCCGGAGCCCATGCGCCCGACCAAAAATCTGGGCAACGGCAAGTTCATCGCTTTCTTTGAGAAGAAGGCCCAGCCCGACTACAAGGGAACCATCAAGGGCGGCCGCACCGTCATGTTCGAGGCGAAATTCACGGCGAAGGACCGGATGGAGCAGGATCGCGTGGAACGGACCCAGAGCGAATATCTTGACCGGCACGAACGCTTGGGGGCAAGATGCTATGTTTTGGCTGGCTTCGGCTCCGGTGAGGTCTACCGCATCCCCTGGCCCACATGGAGGGCCATGAAAGAGCTTTTCGGCCGCAAGTATGTCACCGAGGCCGACTTGGAGCGATACCGAGTGCATACGGCGTGGAACGCCACGCTGCAGCTGCTCGACTGAACGAAAGGAGATTACCATGAGCGAGATTTCCATGTATGAAGCCCAAAAGAAGAAGCTGCAGGGCCTTTGCGACGAGCACGACCTTGTTTACCGCTTCATCAAAGACCGCTACCCAATCACCCTCACCATCAAGCCTGTGCAGGGCGTTGAAGCCCAGATGTCTATGCTGGAGGATGTGGAGGAGGTCGGCTATCGGAGCCCGGATGCCTCCATGACCTGGATCTTCGAGGACGGGGTGCTGGAGACGAAGGTCACCGGCGGCACCTTCACCATCAGCAAGACCCTCCGGGGGAAAATCGAGAACGTCCTGGTGAAGATGATTGCCTACTGGCAGCAGTACTTCTTCCGGGATGTGATGGAGAAGAACGCCCTGCGCCCCGGCGTAATGCCCGTCATCGACGAGGACGAGGCCGACGACAGCGAGGCCCCGCCCGCGCCGGAGGGCGCCGAGCCCCTGGAGGAATACGAGGACGACGGCGAGATCCCCGGAGACGAGGAGCTCGACGAGGATGCCCCGGACATCCAGGAGGCTACCCGTATCGTCCGGGGTGAGAACAAGGCTTCCACGGCCCTCTTGCAACGACGCATGAATATCGGCTATGCCAAGGCTGCCCGCCTCCTGGATGCCTTGGAGCGTCTGGGCGTGGTCGGCCCCTACAACGGCTCCGACCCGCGAGAGGTGCTCCCCAGTGACCTCCCCGATGACGATGACGGCGAGGAGGGCGAGAGCGATGATGAGGCGTGAGGACTACAAGGCCGTAAAACACATGGATAAGACCCAGATGGAGAAATATCTCCAGACAGTCTACCAGCGCGGCTTCGATGCGGGCGTCAAGTCTGTCATCGCCAAGACCAAGGCTGCCATCCAGGCGAAGGCCGCCGACGGCGCGCCGGAAGCGGAGGGATAAGTCATGGGAAAGGCCATCCGTCTCCGTGGTGAGTGCCAAAAGAATATCGTCAAGTTGCTGGACGGCTTGTGCGGCCGCTACTCCAGGTGGGAAGTGTGGCAGGACTTCATCATCATGTCCGCCATCAGCATCGCGAACGTCCTGGGCGGCCCTCACCGGGAGGCCCGTGAGCGCGAGTACATGGAGCACGCTTCCCGGTACTCCCGGAAGGAGCTGGAGGTATTCGCACAGATGCTGGCGGAGGTGGCTATGGAAATGGAGCGAGAGCCCGATCAAGACCTCCTCGGGGAGCTGTTTATGGCCCTCGACCTCAGCAACGAGTGGAAGGGGCAGTTCTTCACCCCGTACTCCGTGTGCCGGGCGATGTCCGGCATGACCTACGGCGACGATCTCAAGGCGCGTATCGAACAAAGGGGATGGGTGGCCGTTAACGACCCGGCCTGCGGAGCAGGGGCCCTGCTGATTGCCTTTGCAAACGAGTGCCGCCGCCCTGGCCACGACATCAACTTCCAGACGTCGGTGCTGTTCGTGGCCCAAGACATCGACTTCCTGGCAGGGATGATGTGCTATATCCAGCTGAGCCTCATGGGCTGCCCTGGGTATGTGGTCATAGACGACAGTATCTCCCACCCCATAACAGGGATTGATCCTCATGGGCTCATTCCTCGCGACGGACCAAACGTCTGGTACACGCCCATGTACTTCCGGGACGTTTGGCACTGGCGCCGGCTGTGGGTGCAGATGGATCGCGTATTGTTCACGGCGGCTCCGAAAGGCCAGGCGGAAACGCTGGCCCCGGAGCCGCCAGGCACAAATGGGCCTACATTGTCCGAGGGCAAGGGCGGCCAGCTGACACTGTTTTGATGGGAGGGGAGAAAATGCGCGTATCGCCGCCGCTTGGGAAAAGGACATGGACGGCGGAGGAAGAAAACTACCTCCGGGAGAGCTGGGGTACCGTGACGGTCGATGGAATCTGCCGCCACTTGAACCGCACAAAAAACGCTATCATGGTAAGGGTAAACCGGCTGGGGCTTCCGCCCTACCTGGAGAGTGGAGAATACATCACCCTGCACCAACTGTCACGCGCACTTGGCTTCGGGGCATCATCGGATAAGTATTTCATGAAAAGCTGGGTGGAAAACCGGGGCTTCCCCCTGCACTACAAGCGGCGGGGAGCATCGACGATCCGTGTGGTCTACCTGGGTGAATTCTGGGCGTGGGCCGAGAAAAACCGCTCTTTCCTGGATTTCTCCAAAATGGAGCCCCTGGCACTGGGGGAGGAACCAGACTGGCTGCCGGGGCAGCGCCGAAAAGATTATGAGGCCTATGCGCTTCAGAGAAAGGACGCATGGACACCGACAGAGGACTCCCGCCTAAAAATGCTGGTCAGCCTGCACAAGTATTCGTGGGCCGAAATTTCCGACATGATGCACCGCTCCCATGGAGCGATTTCCCGCCGTTGCCGCGACCTTGGTATCAAAGACCGGCCTGTGGCTATGGAGTTGACCGGGAAGCGTGGGACATGGTCACCGGAGGACTTTGAGGCACTGGTTGACGGTATTCGCAATGGCGACAGCTACGCCGCCATCGGGAAGGCCGTAGGCCGGTCGGAGAAATGTGTCCGCTCCAAGGTCTACAACGACTACCTGACCGAAAACATGGACAAGGTGCGTGAAATGCTCGGCGACGGACCCTGGGGATCCGGAGCCCCGGAGATGGACGTCAAGCACAGCTTCTATATCTCGCGCACCAGACAGCAGGTCCGGCGCGACCTCTCCACGCTGGCGGCACTGCTCCGCAAGAGGATGAACGACCTCGGGTATGACCCCTACTGGCAGCGGTTTATGTGCATGAACTGGGATGACTTCGACGGATGCGCCGCCGGGTGCAAGGACTGCGATTCCTGCACAGAGTTCCGCCGCATACCCCCGCAATACTGCGCCCGCTGCGGGGCTACCTTCTATGAGCGCAAGGAAAATCGCTTCTGCTTGGCCTGCCGCACCGCGAGGAAGAAGCAGGCCCAGCGGCACTGGTGCCGCGTGAACGGCATGAGCCGAAAATAATAAGCTGTCCCAGCCGAGGGGCAAAGCTCGGCATAAGAAAGGAGCGTTTTATGGCAGAAATCAAGTACATTCCGGTCAGTAAACTGTGGGGGCATCCCGATAACCCCCGTAAGGACCTGGGCGATGTGACCGAGCTGGCTGAGAGCATCAAGGTCAACGGCGTACTCCAAAACCTCACCGTTGTTCCGCTGATCGGGGAAATCACAAAGAAGTGGGACGGAGAAAGCTACCGCGTCATCATCGGCCACCGCCGTCTTGCGGCCGCAAAGCTGGCTGGTTTGGAGGAGCTTCCCTGCGTCGTGGTCGAGATGTCGGAGCGGGAGCAGCTGAGTACGATGCTCACGGAGAATATGCAGCGGTCCGATCTGACGGTCTATGAGCAGGCGCAGGGCTTCCAGATGATGCTTGACATGGGCGATACCGTCGAGGACATCGCGGAAAAGTCCGGTTTTTCCGCCACCACCGTCCGGCGCCGTGTGAAGCTCCTGGAGCTGGATAAGGACAAATTCAAGAAGTCCGAGGAGCGCGGCGTCAGCCTTTTCGAGTACATGGAGCTGGACAAGCTGAAAAGTCCGGAGCGTAAGAATGAAATGCTTGATTACATCGGCACCGAGAACTTCAAGTACAAGCTGAAACAAGCCATCAATGATGAAGCAGCAGAGGCGCGCAAAGCCCTATGGGTAGAGCAGCTGAGTACCTTTGCGACGCAGATTACCGACAAGACCGGCTATAAGAGAGTCAATAGCTTCTACACCAACGGAGAAGTCAAAGTGGATCGCCCGGAGGATGCCGATACCATTGAGTATTTCTTCTTCGTCGAAACATGGGGTTATATTGTGCTGATGGTCAAGGATGAGCCCACCGCCCTTACCCCGGAGGAAGAAGCGAAAGGGCGCGAGGAGCAGCTGAAGCAGGAGCGAAAGGACGCCGCAGAAAAGGCGCTGTCCGAAGCAACCGCCCGCGCCTACGAGCTTCGCGCCGACTTCGTGGCTACCGTTTCCACAACCGCCATCAAAAAGCGCCTTGCGGACATCGTGGCGCTGTGGGCCTACGCCGAATACTGGGACGATACCGGTTGGCTCACCGAAGAGGAGATCGCGCAGGCTACTGGCGCCGAGACCCTTGCCGAAGATGACGAGGACGGTGAGGACGATGCCGCATTTACGCTCCAGGCCGTGACCGACGCAATCGGCAAGACGCCCGAAAAGGCGCTCCTGCGAATGATCTATGCGCGCCTGGGTGATGGCAAATCCGAGGGCTATTTCCGCAGCTACTGGAACAGCTACACCATGAAGCACGAGGAAAACGAGAAGCTGGACCGCATCTATGCGTTGCTCGTCAAGCTGGGCTACGAGATGTCCGACGATGAAAAGGCTCTCCAGGACGGAACACATGAGCTTTTCGGGGAGGTGACCGACGAATGAGAGCATCTACCTGCAAAGGCTGCGGCGCGGCTATCGTCTGGATCAGAACACCCGGCGGGAAGTCCATGCCGTGTGACGCCACCCCGCGCTATTACATCGAAAAGCCCCGCTCCGGCAGTAAAAAGATCGTCACGCCTAACGGCGAGGTCATTTCCTGTGAGTATACGGAAGATCCTCACAAGGCCACCGGCACCGGCTTCGCTCCCCACTGGGGGAGCTGCCGGGCGGCGGGCAATTTCAAGAGGTAAAGCAAAATGGCAATTAAGAATTATACCAGCGGCGTGGACATCTACACGAGCCTCGGCGAGATTCAGGGCGCGCTTGCCCGCGCTGGCGCGACAAAAATCATGGTGGACTATGAATCCGGCAAGCCGACAGCGGTCACGTTCGCCATCGAGACCGTAGCCGGTACGAGGGGCTTTCGGCTCCCTGCGGCCGTGGATGGGACATTGCGAGTGTTCGCGGCGCAGAAGATCAAAGCTGACCGCGCACAGGCTGAAAGGACAGCATGGAGGAATATCCGCGACTGGGTGCTGGCGCAGCTTGCCCTTGTGGAATCCTGTGATGTAGCCGTCGATGAAGTGTTCTTCCCGTATCTCACCGACGGAAACGGCAGGACGCTCTATCAGGCGTATGCGACAGGGCAGCTCATGCTGGAGGGCGCAAATGGATAAAAGTGTGCTTATTAGCATCCGCCCGAAGTGGTGCGAGAAGATCGTCAATGGTGAGAAAACCATCGAGGTACGAAAAACGCGACCGAAGCTGCAAACACCGTTCAAGTGCTATATCTATTGCACTATGGATCACCCTTACATTTCTGTGTCCTGCGGGGAACTGGACAAGCTCAACTATCGCACAAATACCGTTTGTCGGTGTAATGGCAAAGTCATCGGGGAATTTACCTGCGACCGCATAGATAGACTTGCCCCAGCAAACGATCCGTATGGCATCTATGACATTGACGATGATTATGTATTCCAGACTTGTCTTGAAAATGGGGCACTATGGGATTATGGACACGGAACACCGCTTTACGGCTGGCACATCTCCGGCCTGCGCATTTATGATATGCCACGCGATCTGGGCGAGTTCCAGCGCGCAACTGACCCGTGCGATTCTTGCCATGCAGAATACACATGGGAATGCACAGGCTGCAAAAAATTGAGCGGTGACATTAAGCGCCCGCCCCAGAGCTGGTGCTATGTGCTGGAGGATTATCATGCTTGAAATTTGCCCCATGGCACTAAAAAAGGCCAGCGCCTGGGTGTGCAGCAACGGACACTTTCACGGCCAATGCACGGCCTGCGGTTGCGTGGTGCCGAAATGAAAAGGAGTTTCTATGGAACGATTTGAAAACCTGCTCGATTTTGTCAATGAGCTGAACGAAACCGGGCGTATTCAGTACGACGATTACAGCCGTCTTTTTGACTTGGTGCAGGAGTTTGCGGGAGCGGAGGAGGCAATCAACGCCGCCGCGACCGATATTGCTGCCTTGCTGTGGCTGAACGGCAACTGCGAATACTGCGAGCATGGAGAGAAAGAGGAATTCAGCGGCGCGAACAGATGGCATTGCCGCCTCGGGAATGGCATAGACTGCCGCCCTGTGTGGCGCGGGGCTGCAACGAAGGCATCTCTGCCGGAGATGCACAAAGCAGAGCCGACTTCGCTTCGTGCAAAGCCCAGCCGCGCGGAGACTATGCTCGGGCCGAAAGAGACCTGGGCTATCCCTGATAGAGCAGAAGTCGAGGAGACCACGCCGAAGACATACAAGGGATTTCTGCTTATTCGGTGCGCACAGTGCGGGGATTTGCGAGGCTTTTGTGTCAAACAGCCTATCTCGTCTTATCGGTGTGCGGCCTGCGGTGGAGAAACGCCGCTGCACGATCTCACGTCGGCGCACATCCGCTGTAAGTGCGGGAAGAGCTTCAAGTATCGAACGAACATCGAAGAGGACAGTATCACCTACAACTGCCTTTCCTGCGGCGCGCCGGTCGATCTGGTCTATAACAAGAAAGCTCGCGCCTATCAGACGGTGCGATGATGCTCATTATCACCGTTCATGTGAACGCCCCGGCGGGGCAGGCCATTGGCATAAAGGAGCAGATCGCTCAGGATTTGGAGCGATACGGCGATACCCGCGTGGTATCGGTGGAAGTAATACAGCCGACATACCGGCAGATGCAGATCGGAGAGGTCAGCGACCGGCAGCGCGGCAAAAAGTAAGAACAGGTAAGGGGTGAGCCATTACGACGCTTTCAGAGTTGAATCAGCACTTCGAGCTGATAGAGAAATTGGCAAGGGCAAGGGAGATGCTACAGTCCTTGCGTGACGCGGCTTGCCCCGGCGCGGCTGTTCTCACAGGTATGCCGCATACTCCCGGCATAAAGGATAAGGTCGGCGACCTCGCAGCCGAAATCGTGGACATGGATGCGCGTGTCGGTTTTCTGGAGGAAGAGGTCAAGGCCAGCGAGGGACAGATCATGCCGTTCATTCAAGGCATCGACGATGACCAGACGCGCCTGATCTTCCGGCTTCGCTTCCTGAGAGGGCTCGCATGGAAAGAGGTCGCAGCGGTCATAGGAGGCCGCAATTCGGAGGATTCGGTAAAGATGGTGTGTTACCGCTACCTCGGTAGTTAAAAGCTGTTCTTCGCTGTTGCAACTCGTTTCTTGATATTCCCCGCACCATGTATTAGGATTAGACTCGTAAAATCCTACATAAGCCAGGCGGCCATCCCTCGCGGGGTGGCCGTCATTCGTTTGGGAAGGAGGTTGAGGCCTGCGCGTTACTCCTTGCGCGCCGGTCATGCGCCGGGTCCGATGTTCGCCAGCAGAGGGCAGCGGTGACATCATAAAAGGAGATTTCCAAAATGTTCGGAATTGTCATTCTGGCCGTCTATGCGGTGCTGATGATCGGCGTCACGCTGATGTTCACCCGAAAGACGACCGACGCAGAGGGCTTCCATGTGGCGGACCGGCGCATCGGCCCGGCGATTGCCGCCATGAGCATCGCCGCCACTTGGATTTGGGCTCCCTCACTGTTCACTTCCTCGGAGATGGCCTATACTCGCGGCATCCCGGGGATGTTCTGGTTTACGGTACCGAATGTGCTGTGCCTGATCCTGTTTATCCCCTTTGCAAAAAGGATTCGGACGCAGTACCCGGAGGGTATCACCTTGACCGGCTACATGGCGGAGCGCTATCACTCCGGCAAGGTCAAGGGCGTCTACTCCTTCCAGCTCGGCGCGCTGGCCGTTCTTTCAACGGCGGTGCAGCTGCTCGCCGGGGGAAAGACGCTGGCTCTCATTACGGGGCTGCCATTCTGGAGCATGACGCTCGCCCTGGCAGCTATCGCATATTCCTACTCCCGCTTCTCCGGACTGAAAGCCTCCATCATCACCGATGTCGTCCAGCTGGGCATTATTCTCATGGGTGGCGCTCTGCTGGTCGTTCTGAGCCTTCGCATGACCGGCGGCTTTGACACGGTACGGGCAGGGCTCGGTGCTGTCTCCGGAGAATATACTTCGCTTACCTCCTCCACGGGCATTGAGGTCCTGCTGGGCTACGGTCTGCCGATGGCTGTCGGTCTGATCTCCGGCCCATTCGGGGATCAGTGCTTCTGGCAGCGAGCTTTCGCAATCAGGCGCGACCGCATCGGCAGATCGTTTTTTGCCGGTGCGCTTTTGTTTGCGCTCATTCCGATCTGCATGGGAACGGTGGGCTTCCTTGCTGCTGGATCCGGCTTTGTGGCCAGCGACAGCGGCATGGTCAACTTTGAATTCGTTTCCTCGCTGCTTCCGACATGGGTGCTGGTCCCGTTTCTGTTTATGATTATCTCCGGCCTGCTCTCCACAGTGGATAGCAACCTTTGCGCGGCAGCGTCGCTCACGACAGACTGGCTCGGCATTGGGAAGGACACGGTGCAGACTTCGCGCCGCACCATGCTTTGCCTGCTGATCGTGGCTATCGCCATCGCCAACATTCCCGGCCTGACGGTGACATACCTGTTCCTGTTCTACGGAACGCTCCGCGCTTCGACGCTGCTGCCGACGGTCATGACGCTGCTCGGTAAGAAGCTGACGGGCAAGGGCGTTTTTGCCGGTGTGCTGACCGCGCTGTGTGTCGGGCTTCCGATCTTCGCCTACGGCAATCTCGCCGGCATTCCGGCTGTGAAAGCGGCAGGCAGTCTGACGACCGTCCTGTCCAGCGGCCTTGTCGCTGTTATCGCCTCGAGAAAGGCGGTGAGAGCATGAGTCTCGGAAGGAAGCAGAGGATCGACAACAGCGCATGGCTGGAAGCCGTTGCAACTATCGAAGAAGCCGTTTCCCGCGCAGAGCTGGACGAACTTACTGCCGCGACCGTGGCGGACATCAAGGCCGTGACGGCTGGGAAGTGTGCTGCCTACGCATGGAGCGCTGGTAAGGACAGCATTGTCCTTGGCAAACTCTGTGAAGCGGCCGGCGTCACCGATAGTATGATCGGCGTGTGCGACCTGGAATACCCCGCCTTTGCCGCATGGATCGAGGAGCATAAGCCGGCAGGCTGCGAAGTCATCAACACGCATCAGGATATCGACTGGCTGGTGAAGCATCAAGAGATGCTTTTCCCCAAGGACTCCGCCGCGGCCGGACGATGGTTTTCTATCGTGCAGCACCGAGCGCAGCGTGAATACTTCAAGGCGCACGAGCTGGACGTCATCATTCTCGGCCGCCGCCGTGCGGACGGCAATTATGTCGGTCGCAACAGCAATATCTATACCGATGGCAAAGGTGTTACGCGATTCAGCCCGCTCGCTGCGTGGAAGCATGAGCACATCCTTGCCTATATTCACTACCATCAGCTCCCGCTTCCGCCGATCTACGGCTGGAAGAACGGATATCTGTGCGGCACTCACCCGTGGCCCGCCCGCCAATGGACGGGCAGCATCGAGAACGGCTGGCGTGAGGTCTACGATATCGACCCCGGCATCGTCCTTGCGGCAGCTGAAAAGATCGACAGCGCTCGCGCCTTCTTGAAGGGGGTGCAGGCATGAAGGTCATAAAGAAGCCTCTGACCGAGCTGCGGCGACCGGATCGGAATGTCCGAATGCACACCGACAAGCAGCTGAAGGAGTTCCGACGCTCTGTCGAAATGTTCGGTCAGATCCGCCCCATCGTGGTCGACGAGGACGGCGTTATTCTCGCCGGCAACGGCTTGTATGAAACGCTGCTGTCCCTCGGCCGCACAGAGGCGGACTGCTATGTCGTGTCTGGGCTGACTGAGGCGGAGAAGAAAAAGCTCATGCTGGCCGATAACCGCGTCTTTGACCTGGGCGTTGACGATCTGGCCGCGTTGGACGCTTTTATCCTTGAGCTGAAAGACGACCTGGACATTCCCGGCTACGAAGAGGATCTTCTCCGTGCGATGGTGATGGAGGCTGACGAAGCCAGCGACGCCCTGCTTGAGTACGGCACCATTGAGCCGGAGCAGGCTGCGGCCATCACCGAGACGCGCGAGAAATACGCCGTCCGGGAAGAAGCTGCTGCGGCGCAGGCTGAGGAAGTCGCACCCGCACAGAGCGGCACGGCGTCTTCCGCCGAGCCCACTAAGAGGTTTATCCTCTGCCCGAAATGTGGTGAGCGGATATGGCTGTAAAGCGCATCAGCTCAGACATCGACGTTGTGACTGCGGCGCGCCAGCGGATCAAGAACGTATTTTCCAACGGCGTCCCCGTATACCTCTCGTTTTCCGGCGGCAAGGACAGCATCGTTCTTGCCGACCTGACCTATAAGCTGATCCAGGCTGGAGAGATCAATCCCTCGCAGTTGACCGTCCTTTTCGTGGACGAGGAGGCAATCTTCGATTCCATTGAAGCGACGACCAAGGCGTGGCGGAAGAAGTTCCTGCTTGCCGGCGCCAAGTTTCAATGGTGGTGCATCGAGGTCAAGCATTTCAGCTGTCTCAATGAGCTGTCCAGCGATGAAACCTTCGTCTGCTGGGATCGACGCAAGCGCGATGTCTGGGTGCGGCAGCCGCCGCCCTTTGCCATCCGCAATCACCCGCAGCTCCGGCCAAGGATCGACAACTATCAATCCTTCCTGCCCCGCGTGACGATGGACGGCATCATGATCACCGGCGTCCGCGCGGCAGAGTCCATTCAGCGGCTCCAATACATGGCGGCACTGAATATGGGCGCAAAGGGCATCACCGGCACGAACACCATCTATCCCATCTACGACTGGAAGACGGCGGACGTCTGGCTGTACCTGCGAGACCAGCGCATCGAAGTCCCCGAGGTCTACCTGCAGATGTATCAGGTCGGCGTCAATCGGAATCAGCTGCGCGTGTCGCAGTTCTTCTCTGTTGATACCGTACCCGTGCTGGTACACCTGGGCGAATATGACCCATCGCTCATGGAGCGCGTCCTTCGGCGCGAGCCGAATGCCTACCTTGCCATGCTGTACTGGGACAGCGAAATGTTCCACCGCACCACAAGGAAGCGCCGGGAGCTGGAGGGCGAGGACACCAAGGACTACCGTGCGCTCCTGAAGGAGATGCTGTTCGTCCGCCCGGGAGACTTCTTCAATACGGAGCATAAGCGCAAGATCGCCAAGCAGTACCGCAAGATGTTCATTCAGATGGACGGAATGGCGCGGCCGCGCGACTACAAGAAAATGTACGGCGGTCTGACTGCTGGTGATCCCAAGCTCCGCACCCTGCGCGCCATCTATCAGGACATATCCTGCGCCTACGCCGATTACGCCAAGCGCTTCCGGAAGGGAGGTGAGGCAAATGGCTGACGCGGATCTGTTCGCCCCGTTATCCTCCCTGCAATGGGTAGACCGGGAGCAGCTCAAGCCCAATGACTACAACCCCAACAAGGTCAACCGTGAGAATCTGAAACTGCTGGTGCAATCGATCATGACCAATGGCTGGACGCTTCCCATCGTTGTGCGTCCCGACTACACCATCATCGACGGCTTTCACCGCTGGACCGTGGCCGGAGAGGAGCCGCTGCACACCATGCTCAAAGGCAAGGTGCCGGTGGTAATCGTGCGGCATGATGACGCGACCGAGGATATTTACGGCACCGTCACACACAACCGCGCTCGTGGTACACATCTGCTTGAGCCGATGAAAGCCATCGTAAAGCGGCTGCTGGACGAGGGCAAGTCCGTTCAGGAGATCGGCAAACAGCTCGGAATGAAACCCGAGGAAGTATTCCGGCTCTCTGATTTCTCGCGTGATGACTTCCTCGGCATGATGACCAAGGGCGTTAAGGGGTATAGCCATGCGGAATTGCTGACGAAGTTATAACACAATACCACAGCCAGGCGCATACATCGCACGAGAGCGGCGTATCTGCGTCTGGCTGTGTTGCTCCCTCCCCCTCTCGGCATCGTCGCGCTGAGGGCGGGGAAATGCGTTGCAACAGGCGACGACGGCAAAAGGTACTGTGACGACCCCCGCCCCACACGCCGCGGGCTCGCCGACCCCGAAAAAAGCGTAGTTACCAAGGCAAAATTTTGGCATTTCCGTTCCGCTTTGGCGTTGCTTTTGGTGCCAAGCGCGGCACCTGTGGCGGTACCTGCCGCAATCCCCCATCGCTTTATCCGTCTTTCTCTGCGGAAATGTGGAGGAAGTCCAGATAAAGGCCTCCTATGAAATATAAGACCACACGCGGGATAAGGGTCTCGCACAGAGCTGCTGGTACCAGCCTGTGTGCTCCAGTGCAATTCTGGTGAGTCCCGCATTCGGACATAAAAAAAGACCCGACTGCTGCAACAGTCAGGTCTTGCGCCCTCAGGCGATATGGAATCTACGATATCAATACCATATCACAATTTACGCAGACAGTCAAGCCGACCGGACTGCGCAAGGAAGGAGGAGCGCCATGTCTGAAGCTATTGATGTCATTACCGGGGAAACAGAGGTAAGCACGACAGAGCTGGCCTGCGTCCTGGGCATCACAGGACGGCGCATTCGCCAGATGGCGGAGGACGGGCAGCTGCAAAAGGTCAGCAAGGGGCGCTTCCTCCTTGCCGATTCCGTCCAGCGGTATGTTAAGTTCCTGTCCGACGGCCCGATGGACGAAGAGGATAAGAAGCTGGAGAAGACCCGCCGCGTGGCGGAGACGACGATGAAGGCGTCCAAGGCCACCATTGCCAAGCTGGAGGCTGAGGAGCTGAAAGGCAAAATGCACCGGAGCGAGGACGTGGCCGCGATGACTACCGACTTGATCTATGCCATTCGCGGGGCGATGATGGCCCTGCCCGGCCGTCTGGCCGTGGACGTGGCCTCGGCGAACTCCCCAGCGGAGGCCGCCGAGATTATCCGCCGCGAGGTCAACAAGGCCATGCGGGAGCTCTCCAATTACCGCTATGACCCAAAGAAATACGAGGAGCGCGTCCGGGATCGGAGGGCCTGGGAAGCTGACAGTGGGCGTGATGCCGATGACGGATAAGGAAACGCGCCGGCTCATAGAGGAGAAAGAGGCCCGCGAGCGGGTAAAGAGGCTGAATGTCGTCATCGGGAAAGTCTTGGCCGGCATGAAGCCGCCGGACGACCTGACCGTGACCGAATGGGCGGAGCAGAATCGCCGCCTGTCGGCCGAGAGCGCCGCAGAGCCCGGACCGTGGCGCACCGAACGCACCCCCTATCTCCGCGAGCCGATGAATGCATGGACCGACCCAAAGATACGGCACATCGTCATGGTGGCCGCGTCCCAGGTCGGTAAGTCTGAATTTCTCAATAACTGCATCGGCTATGTAATCGACCAGGACCCCGGCTCGATCCTGTTTGTCCACCCTACCACCATTGACGCAAAGGAGTATTCCAAGCTCCGCATCGCGCCGATGATCCGCGACTGCCCAACGCTGAGAAAGAAGGTCAGCGACCCCAAGAGCCGCGACAGCGGCAACACAATTCTGCAAAAGACCTACCCCGGAGGCATCCTCACGATGTGCGGCTCCACCGAGGCCCACGCTCTGGCGTCAAAGCCCATCCGCTATGTGCTGGGTGACGAGCGCGACCGCTGGGCGCTGTCCGCCGGCAACGAGGGCGACCCGTGGGATCTGGCGATGGCGCGGCAGACGACATTCTACAACGCGAAAAGCGGTGAGGTGTCCACGCCCACCGTCAAAAACGCCAGCGCCATTGAAGCCGCCTACGCGACAGGCACGATGGAGAGGTGGAAATCCCGCTGCCCTCATTGCGGCGAGTATCACGAGATCCAATGGGCGGACATCCGCTTTGAGCACGACGAGATCATCGTCGCGGGGAAAAAGACCTACAAGGTCCGCAGCGTCTGCTATGCCTGCCCCGGCTGCGGCTGCATCTCCACCGAGGCGGAAATGAAGCGCGCCCCGGCAAGATGGGAGGCGGACAACCCCGCTGCCTATGAGCAGGGCACGCGCTCGTTCTGGCTGAACGCCTTTGTCAGCCAGTGGGCGAGCTGGGAATCCATCATTCTGAAATACCTGAACGCCATCGGCAGTACCCGCAAGATGCAGGTCGTCTACAACACCTGCTTCGGCGAGCTGTGGGAGGATCGCGGAGACCTGGAGGACGAGGACAGTCTGATGGCGCGCCGGGAGGAATACCCGGCTGAGCTGCCGGAGGGCGTGCTTGTTCTGACGGCCGGTGTCGATACCCAGGACGACCGCATGGAATATGAGATCGTCGGCCACGGCCACTTTGGTGAGACATGGGGCATTGAGAAAGGCATCATCATGGGACGGCCCGACGACGATGCCGTATGGGCGCAGCTGGACGAGCTGGTATTTGACCGCGTTCTGCGCTTTGAGAACGGCGTGGGGCTGAAAATGTCAATGTCCTTTGTGGACGAGGGCGGACACTTCACGCAGGAGGTCCGTATGCAGTGCCGGGCGCGGCTGGGCAAAAAGGTGTTCTGCATCAAGGGTATGCCCGGCAGCGATAAGCCCTACACCGCGCCGCCGAAAAAGCAGAAGATCATCATCAAGCAGACGGCGGTCGGCACCTGCTGGCAATACCAGATCGGCGTTGACTCCGGCAAGGAGGTCATCATGGACAACCTGCGCGTACAGACGCCGGGCGCGAAATATTGTCACTTCCCCAAGCGGGATGACTACGGCTCCGGCTACTTCACAGGGCTGCTCTCCGAGGTCAAGGTCTACGACCCCAACAAAAAGCAGCCGTGGCAGTGGAAGAAGATCCCCGGCCACGAGCGTAACGAGGCGCTGGACTGCCGCAACTATGCGCTGGCGGCGTTCAAGGCGCTTCCTAAGAACCTGGACGAGATAGACAGGCGGCTAAAGGAGGCGGGCGGCGAACGCGCTCCTGCCCCTGTTGCAACGCCTGTCATGCCGCCTCCCGCCGCCAAGCAGAGGCCGAAGCGCAGAAGCGGAAAGAAATACTACGACGATTGGTGAGGTGTCCGATATGGATAAAGTTGAACTGCGGGCGCGGCTGGACTTCTGGCAGAGCGCCCTCTCAAAGCTGCGCGCCGCATATCTGGCTCTTGTGGACGGCGGCGTAAAAAGCTATGTCATCGACGACCGCGAGCTGACGCGCTTCGACCTGCCTGATCTGAAGGACGAGATCGAGGACGCGGAGAAGAAGGTCGATGAACTTTTAGCGGAGCTGAATGGCCGCAAGCCGAGAAAGGCTTTCGGCATCGTTCCACGCGACTGGTGACCTTTTTCGTGAGGTCACGAAAATGATACCGGCAAAGCGCCCGAAAGGGCTTTTTGCACAGGCAGTCCGGCGGAGTTTGCTCCTTTCGCCGCCGGGCGGCCTGTTTTTTATTCCGAAAACGGGAGGCGATAAGCATTGAGCAACAAGAAAGACCGCCGCCGCGCAGCCGCGCCGCAGGCGAAGGGGTACAGCGAAGCCGGGGCCAGCTTGACGCGGCGGGCGCTCAAGGGATTTGTTCCGGACAGCGGCGCTCCCAATGAGGACATCAACCGCAACAACGCCACCCTGCGGCAGAGGGCGCGAATGCTCTACATGGCCGCGCCGGTGGCTACGGCGGCGATCAATACCAACCGCACCAAGGTCATCGGGACGGGGCTGACGCTCAAAGCGTCCGTGGACCGCGAGGTGCTGGGCATCTCCCCGGAGGCGGCGAAGAAGTGGCAGCACGCGGCGGAGATGGAATTCCGGCTGTGGGCAGGGAAAAAGCAGAACTGCGACGCGCTGGGCCTGAACAACTTTGAGAGTTTGCAACAGCTCGCCTTGAAGTCGTGGCTGCTCAGCGGCGACGTGTTCGCACTGGTCAAGCGATACCCGGCAACACCGCTAAACCCCTATACCCTGCGGCTGCACATCGTGGAGGCAGACCGCGCCTGCACGCCAAGCGAATATGGCGGCGGTGTCACCATCGGCGGCTTCGTGGAGGGCAAGATCCCCGAGGGAAAGCCCGGCGCAGGCCACAAGGTCTACGACGGCGTGGAGGTGGACAGCAACGGCCGCGTGGTCGCCTATCACATCAGCAACACCTACCCGCACGAGATCACCAGCGAGCCGCAGAAGTGGCAGCGCGTTGAGGCCTACGGTGCCAAGACCGGCCTGCCGAACATTCTCCACATCATGGACAGTGAACGCCCGGACCAGTACCGCGGTGTTCCTTATCTGGCGCAGGTCATCGAGCCGCTGCTCCAGCTTCGGCGCTATACGGAGTCCGAGCTGATGGCGGCGCTGGTGCAGAGCTTCTTCACTGCATGGATCGAAACGGAGACCGACCCCTCCGATACACCCTTCAACGAGGTCGGCGCAGGAGATATTGCCGGCGTCCCCGCCGAGGTCAACGCGGACGGCGGACCGATGGCGAACAACATCTCCGATGATGACAACGAGTACGAGATGGGACCGGGTACGGTGACGCACCTCGCCCCCGGGGAAAAGGTCAACTTCGGCAATCCGAACATCCCCACCGCTGGCTTTGAGACCTTTGTCAAGACGCTGTGCAAGCTGGTCGGCGCAGCCTTGGAGCTGCCCTACGATGTGCTGATCAAGGAGTTCAACAGCTCCTATTCCGCAAGCCGAGGCGCGCTGCTGGAGGCGTGGGAAGCATTCAAAATGCGCCGGAAATGGTTTGTGGACGACTTCTGCCAGCCGGTCTATGAGATGTTCCTGGCCGAAGCGGTCGCTCTGGGGCGCATCAACGCCCCCGGCTTCTTCACGGACCCCCTTGTGCGGGAGGCATGGTGCGGTGCGCGCTGGATCGGCCCCGTGCAGGGCAGCCTTGACCCCAAGAAGGAGGCGGAAGCCGCCCTCATGCTGATCGACAACGCCATCAAGACCCATGAGCAGGTCAGCCGTGAGATGAGCGGCGGCGACTGGGAGGAGAATGTGGAGCAGCTGCAGCGAGAAAACGAGCTGCTGACACAGGCAGGAGGCAACAAGGTCACCGTTGTATCGGCATCGCCGAAAGAAGGTGACGGCGATGAAGACTAACTTCGAGCATCTGCAGAGCCTGAATGTGCGGAGCATGGCGCTCGCCATCTGGAACTATGCAAGCGACTACTGCGCCTATTGCCCGAAGAACATGGAGCGCCGCTGCAACGAGAACTGCCGCGCGGGAATCCGCGAGTGGCTGAACAGTCCCTACATTCCGTCAAGCGATATCTGGAAAGAAAAGAGGTAATGCGCATGAGTATTCCGGCAAAGAGAGCTGGGCGAAAGTCTCCCGCCGTCAGCATCTCGAAAAAGGTCTATACGATGGCCACGGTGGACGGCAGTGATGCCGAGATCACCATGTACGGAGACATCTACGAGGAGCAGCCTACGAACTGGTGGGGCGAGCCCGTCGAGGGGCAGTACATCCTGCTCTCCGAGTTTTTGGAGGACCTCAAGCAGATCTCCGGCTGCACGTCCATCACTATCCGCATGAACAGCTACGGCGGCGACGCCGGATCGTCCAACATGATCCACAACCGCCTGCGGGAGCTGGCGCGGAACGGCACGAAGCTTACCTGCATCGTGGACGGCGTGGCCATGAGCGGCGGCAGTCTTATCATGTGCGCCTGCGATACGGTCAGGGTCAATCCCTCCAGCCTCGTCATGATCCACAAATGCTGGACCTTCCTGTGGGGCGGCTACAACGCCGACGAGCTACGGGAACAGGCTACCCAGCAGGAGGCGTGGGACAAGATGCAGATGGAGGTCTACACGCGCAAGACCGGGCTGTCGGCCACGGTGATTTCCCACATGATGGCGGACACGACCTATATGACAGGCCGCGAGGCCATCGACAAGGGCTTTGCGGACGAGCTGATCGAGGACGCGGAGCCGACCAGCATCGCCGCCAGCGCGGACGGGCGCAGCCTGTTCGTGAACGGGAGGCAGATGCACCTTGCCCCCGGCATGTTTGCGCCGGACAACATTCCCACGGTCACACCCGAGGCCTCCGCCCCGGTTGAGACAGATAAAAACAAGCCGGAAGTCACCGGCGATGAAGGAGGAATTTCCATGACTAAGGAAGAGCTCCGGGCAAAGTACCCGGACGAGATCGCCCAGGTGGAGGCCGACGCCCGCGCTTCCGTCGATCACACTGAGGCGGTCAACGCCGCGATCCGGGCCGAGCGTGCGCGTATGCAGGAGATCGACGAGATTTCCGGCCTGCTCGACGCGACGGACGTGCAGCAGGCCAAGTACGGCGACAAGCCCTGCTCTGCTGCCGACCTGCTGATGGCAGCGGCCAAGAACGCCGCCAAGCAGGGCAAGAAGTTTCTGACCGATCTGAAGGACGACAGCGAGGAATCCGGCGCCGAGGGCGTTCCTGCCGCTCCTGCCCCCGCAGTCGAAACGCCCGAGAGCGAAGACGGCGAGAAGAACGACACCCCCGAGGCGCGCATGACCAACGCCCGGAGCATGGTCGCTGACCTGCTGGGCAAGAAGAAGGAGGGCTAAGAACATGATCAATCTGAGTGAAAAGCTCGGCGAGATGACCTTTGACGGTCTGATCACCGACATCAAGCCCGCGCCCGAAGTGCGCGGCGGCGTTATCCGCAAGCTGTCCGCTGCGGCCACGCTCAAGCGCGGCACCATTCTTGCCAAGTCCTCCGGCACGGCCGGCGACGGCAAGCTGGTCGTTCTCGGCAGCACGGCCAAGGAAAACGAGACCCTGACCCCCGACTGCATCCTGTGCGACGACATCGACGTCGGCACCGCCGCCGACGAGAAGGTGGCAGTCTACACCGCCGGCTGCTTCGACATCGGCAAGGTGACGGTCTCGGCCAGCTACACCATCACCGATGGTGATAAGGATAACCTGCGTATGCGCGGCATCGTCTTCAAGGCTGCTGCCGCTGCCAACTAAGGAGGGAATCAACAATGGCTTCTGAACTGAATTTCTTTGACACCTATGTGCTGATGGCGATCACCGAGGAGATCGTTCCTCAGCAGACCTTTTTCAAGGACCGCTACTTCCCCACCGGGGAGGGCGACATCTTCGCCTGCGACAAGGTGCTGACTGAGTACCGCAAGGGCGACCGCAAGATGGCCGCGTTCGTCTCCGCCCGCGCCGGCGATATCCCCATGGATCGCCGCGGCTACGAGATCCACGAGTATCAGCCCGCTTTCATCGCTCCGTCCCGCCTGCTGACGCTGGACGAGCTGCGCAAGCGCGGCTTCGGCGAGGCCATCTACGCCAACAGCACCCCCGCCCAGCGCGCGGCCCGTCTGCAGCTGGGTGACCTGACCGACATGGACCGCCGCATCGTGCGCCGCGAGGAGTGGATGTGCGCGCAGACCATGATCAACAACGCCTGCACCATGCAGACCTACATCGACGACAAGACCGAGGGTGAGAAGCTGTATGTCAAGTTCTTCGATGACGCCAGCGACCACACCTATACCGTGGCCACCAAGTGGAACGCCACGGGCGGCGACTTCTTCGGCGATGTGAAGGCCATGTGCCGCAAGCTGTCCAAGCGCGGCCTGCGCGCGGTTGACCTGGTGCTCGGCTCTGACGCAGCCGACACGATCCTCGACATGGAGAAGGTGCAGAAGCTGCTCGACCGCAACAGCGGCATCATCATCGGTACCATCGACCAGGAACTCAGCCGCTACGATGGCGTGGTCTATATGGGTACGCTGAACTTCGGCGGCTTCAAGCTGAACCTGATCTCCGTAGACGAAACCTACATCGACGACAGCGACGCGGAGCAGAAGTATTTCCCCGCCACCTCCGCCATGGTCACCGCCCCCGGCTGCGGCCATCTGATGTATGGCCAGATCACCCAGATCGACTACGGCTCCACCGAGTTCGCGTCCCATGCGGCGACCCGCGTTCCGAAGTTCTCTCTGAACCAGGAGGCGGACATCCGCAAGCTGCGTCTGGGCGCGCGTCCGCTGGCTGCTCCTCACAACTACTGCCCGTACATCTACGCGGCCGAAGTTGTGTCCTGACCCGGCGCGGAAAGGAGACTGCTATGACGAAAATTGAGATCATCTGCGGCACATACGGCTACAGGCCGGATGGCTCGAAGCACCCCATTCCCATCGACCGCGGCGGTATCTGCGAGGTCTCCGAAGAGGAGGCTCAGCGCCTTTTTGCCCTGTGTGTCGCCCGCCCCGCCGAGGAAACGCCCTCTCCCGCTGTTGCAACGCCCCCTGCGGGTGAGGACGGCAGCGGGGCTGGCGCTGACCCATCTAACAGCGGCGAGGGCGCAGAGGGCGCGGAAAGCGCCCATCTTGACCCCGAGCAGCTCAAAACGCTGACCAACGCCAAGCTCACGGAGCTGGCCAAGGAGATGGGTATCGACACCGCTAAGCTCAAGACCAAGGCGCAGCTGATCGCCGCCATTACGGATGTTCCGCTGGAGGACGCGATCGCCGAGGACGACGACGGCGTGGACGACGGCGAAGCGCCCCCTGTGCTGACGCCGGAGGCGCCTGTGGTATGAGCGGCTTCAAGGATATGGTCGCCCGCGACAACTTCGGCGTGTTCCTCAACTGCGACGAGTTCGCGGAAAAGCGCACCGTCAAGTATGACGGGGCGACCTACGAGGATATTCCCATCGTCCTCTCCGGTCTGAAGGAGAAGGATCGCCGCCAGCTGATGAGCGACCATGCCCAGGGGCTTTACATCGTTTCCTCCGTTCTCCACTGCGCCCTGTCCGATCTCGGCGGGGTGCAGCCGGAGCGGGGGCAGCGTATCAGGATCAACGACCAGGAGGGCGGCGGAGGCTTCTTCCGGGAGTTCTATGTCGCGTCCTCGGTCTGTGAGATGGGTATGCTGCGCGTGGAATTGGAGGCGGTGGACGAATGAGCTTTATCCGCGTCAACGAGGTCGGCGACGACAGCCTGGAGCGCGTGAACAAGCTGCTGCACAATATCCCCGGCGGCGTTTACAAAGCGGCGTTCTCCGCGTTGAGGCGCGCCGGAGATACAGCCAAGACCCGCGCCGGACAGTTCGCCGCCGCCGAGTACACCATCAACAAGGGTGAATTCATGCGGAGAGTTCACTCCAAGACCCACATCACAGGCGGTGCGGGAGGCGTGATGGGTATGAGCATCAGTTTCTCCGGCACCGTGCTCCCGCTGCTGACCTTCAACACCACATACAGCCGGGACGGCACCGTGCAGACACAGGTAAAGCGCAACGGCGGAGCTGCGACGCTTCAACACGCATTCGTGGCCCGCATTTTCGGCCCGACTGCCGTTTTCGAGCGCGTCGGCTCTCCGCGCTTTCCTGTGGAGCAGAAGTTTGGCCCGTCTACCGGACACATGATGCGGAACGAAGAAGTCATCGAGAAGATGGACGAAACGATCCGCGACACCTACGAAAAGCGCGTTGAGCATGAAATCCTGCGCGTGCTGAACGGATGGGGAGGCTGATTTATGACAAGAACCATTCTGCTGAAACGCCTGCGGGCCTTTACCGAGGAGGTCACCGCCGACCTGATCATGCCGACCCGTTTGCAGAAGGGCGACACGGAGCAGATCTTCCGCCCTGCAAAGGTCTACCTGATGCGCCTGCCGGACGGCACTTCTGCCACCAAGAAGGCTCCCTATGTGCTGCACCAGGTCATTACCGGCATGGATCAACAGCCGCAAGGACAGCGTGTGACCTCCAGCGCCAAGGTCCGGTCTATCTGCTGTGTCTATAACGATGACGAGCAGGAGGGCGGGCTGATGCTGCTGAATCTCATGGAACGGCTGCGCATTGCGATGCTCAGGCAGGTCGTGATCGGGGGGCAGTTTACCCTTGACCTGGAGGCGGGGCTTGAAACGCTGGTCTATCCCGATGACACCGCCCCCTATTTCGTGGGGGAAATGATCTCCACATGGAAGCTTCCCCCTGTGGAAAGAGAGGTTAACCTATGAGCGAAAAAATCATCGACACGGCGGCTCAGACCGCCGCACCAAAGACGGCAAAGAAAAAGCCTGCCGCGCCGAAGAAGGTCGCCGACACCGGCGGCTTCTGCGTCTATCTCGGTCCGACCATGATAGGCGTGATCCAGCGCGGCACCATCTATCGCGGCGGCCGGAAGGAAGTCCTTGACTCCCTTGCCCCGGTGATCGAGCAGCACCCGCTGATCGCGTCGCTGGTGGTGAGCGACGAAACGCTCCCCGCCGACCGCATCAAAGTCAAAACGCCTGGGAACCTGCTGTATGTGAATTATCACAAGCTGGCCAAGGGCATGAAGTAAGGAGGAAATTTCAATGAACCACGGCGTATATGTCTCTCAGCAGGCTACCAGCGTCAGCACCCCTGTCGTGGCGGAGTCCGGCGTCCCCTTCGTGGTCGGTCTGGCTCCTGTTCAGGCGGCGGATAAGCCTGCTGCCCCCGGCACCCCTGTTCTCTGCACCAGCTGGTCTGAGGCGGTGGAGAAGCTGGGCTACTCCGACGACTGGGCAACCTACACGCTCTGCGAATTCATGTATTCGCACTTCAAGCTGTTCGCCTGCCAGCCTGTCATTTTCTGCAATGTTCTGGATATCGCCACCGCAAAGGAGGCGTCTGCCGCGGCTGATGTTGCGGTGACGGAGCACAAGGTAAAGCTTCCCATCGCGGCCATCAACGATTCCGCTCTGGTCATCAAGCCTGCCGGCGGTACCGGCTCTGCCTATGTGTCCGGCACCGACTATAACGCCTATTACAGCGGCGAGCATCTGGTGGTGGAGCTGCTGTCTACCGGCAGCGCCTATGACGCAGAGCAGGTAAACATCGCCTACAACAAGGTCAAGGCATCCACCGTCACCGCATCTGACATCGCCTCCGCGATGGAGAATGTGGAGCTGTGCCTGACCCTGCTGGGCATCGTCCCCGATCTGCTGTGCGCCCCCGGCTATTCTCAGCAGTCTACCGTGGCCGCTGCGATGACCGCCAAGGCAGGCAACATCAACGGCCTGTTCCGCGCCAAGGCGCTGATCGACATTGACTGCGGCGCTTCCGGCGCGCGCACCTATTCCGACGTTCTCACCAAGAAGAACGCTGCCAACATCGCCGACGAGGACGAGATCGCCTTCTGGCCGATGGTGAAGCTGGGCGATTACAAGTTCCACCTGTCTACCCAGATGGCGGGGCTGATGGCGCAGATCGACACCGGCAACGGCGGCTGCCCCTATGAGTCCCCCTCCAATAAGGGGCTGCAGTGCGACGGCCTCTGCCTGGAGGACGGCACCGAGGTCAACCTGACGCTTGCGCAGGCCAACTACCTCAACGGCGTCGGCGTGGATACCGCGCTGAACTTCATGAGCGGCTGGGTGGCGTGGGGCAACTACACCGCCTGCTATCCCTCCAACACCGATGTCAAGGACTACTTTATCCCGGTCAGCCGTATGTTCGGCTGGGTCGGCAACTCCCTCGTCAAGACCTTCTGGAGCAAGCTGGACAAGCCTATGACCCGCCGCCTGATCGACACTGTGCTCGATTCCGCCAACATCTGGCTCAACGGTCTGGTGGGTATGGGCTACCTTCTGGGCGCTCGCGTGGAGATGCTGGAGAACGAAAACCCGCTGACCAACCTCATGGCCGGCATCATCAAGCTCCATGTCTACATGACGCCGCCCTCTCCCGCTCAGGAGATCGACTTCGTGCTGGAGTATGACGCCAGCTATGTCACCAGCGCCCTGCAGGGCTAAAAGGAGGTTTGAATCATGGATCAGAGCATTATCAACTTCAAGGTCTACGAGGACTCTGTTGAATATGTCGGTATGGCACAGGCGACCCTGCCTGACCTGACCGCGCTGACGCAGTCTATCTCCGGTGCCGGCATTGCCGGCAATGTGGAGGCGGTCATCCTCGGCCACTTCGACGCGATGACGCTGGGCCTCAACTTCCGCACCGTCACCGACCAGAGCGTGAAGCTCTCCGAGCCCCGCCGCCACACCATCGACCTGCGCGTTGCGCAGCAGGACGAGGATGTCGTTGCCGGCAAGGTGGTCGTGCGCTCCGTCAAGCATATTCTTGTGGTCATCCCAAAGAGCGACAAGGGCGGCTCCGTCGCCCCCGCAGCGCCCTCCAACGGCTCCGGCGAGTACGCCGTCCGCTACTGGGCGACTTACATCGACGGCAAGAAGGTGCGCGAGGTCGACCAGCTGAACTTCATCTGCTATGTCAACGGCACCGACTACCTGGCCGACGTCCGCAAGGCGCTCGGTATGTAAGAGGCCAGGCCAACGCCCGGGGCGGGAGACCTGTTCCGGGCATCTTTTTGAGATTTGAAAGGAGTTATCATCATGGCTGACACCAAGAAGGCCGCTGTCCCCGCCGACGCTTTTTCCACCGTCGATCACGACGAGTACGCCGCTGCCGAGGCGCAGGCCAAGGAGAGCGTGGGCAACTTTACCCTCAAGCTGAAAAAACCCTTTACCTATGAGGGGCAGACCTTCGACGAGCTGAATTTCGATTTCGAGGGTCTGACCGGCGATGACGCCCTCGCCATCGAGGACGAGCTTCAGGCCATCGGCAAGCCCACGATCTCGCCCACCTTCTCCGGCCAGTTCCTTGTGCGTATGGCGGCGCGGGCTTGCACCAATACCATCGTTGACGCCAGCGGCCACCCCCGCCGCATCGGCGACGACGCCCTGCGCGCTCTGCCAATCTTCGAGTTCAACCGCGTCAGAGGCAAGGCCCGCTCTTTTTTGCTGGCATCGGAGCTGTAACCGGCGACGGCGGCGTCTGGCTCCGCAGGCAATGCCTTACTATGGCTAAGACCAATCAAACCCCCGTTTCCTACTGGCTGGCGCTGCCCCTGCCGTCCCTGTGCAAGTGGATCAAGGTCAGCAACCAGCTCGTGAAGGAAGCTCGGGATCGGAGCAAGAAGAAATAATCTGAAGGAGGGCCGTCTATGGCAGGCCGCAAAGAGTATGAGATGCTATTTCAGCTGAACGCGCAGCTTGGAGGCAGCTACAGTAAGACCTTCAAGGCCGCGCAGCAGGAAATCGTGTCCATGCAGAAGGAAATCCAGGCCCTCTCCAAGACACAGGCGGATATTTCCGCATTCCAGAAGCAGCAGGCCGCCGTGGAAGCGACGCGGAAACGGCTGGAGATGCTGCGGCAGCAGTATGACAATATCCAGCGGGAGATGGAGGAGACCGGCAACGAGTCCGCCGACATGAAGAACAAGCTGCTGGCAAAGCAGCTTCAGATCGACAAGACCTCCGCCTCGCTGGAGAAGCAGGCGGCAAAGCTGAACGAGCTGAGCGGGGCGCTGGAAGAGGCAGGCGTCAACACCGACGACCTCTCCCACAGCTCTGAGCAGCTCGCCAGCAAGATCGACACGCTGAAAAAGAAGCAGGGCGAGGCCGCCGATAAGGCCATGACCTTCGGTGACAAGGCCGGACAGGCCTTCAACCAGGTACACGAGGCCATCGTTTCCGCAGGCATCGCCGTCGCCCTGAAAGAAATCTACAAATATTTCGCCAGCTGCGCGCAGGCGTCGATGGACTTTGAGAGCGCCATCACAGGCGTTGCCAAGACCACCGACCTCACCGACGAGGAGCTGGCGGCGATGTCGGATTCCATCAAGGCGCTGTCCACGGAGATCCCCGCGACCACCGAGGAGATCGCGGCGGTTGCCGAAGCCGCCGGACAGCTGGGCATCCAGAAGGACGCGCTGCTGGACTTCACCGAGGTCATGACCATGCTTGGCACCGCCACCAACATGACGGCGGACGAGGCGGCGACCGCCCTTGCGCGCTTCGCCAACATCACCGGCATGGCGACGGACAATTACGGGCGGCTCGGCTCCGTCATCGTCGACCTGGGCAACAACTTCGCCACAACGGAATCCGAGATCGTGGCGATGGGTACGCGCCTGGCATCTGCCGGTAAGCTGGCCGGTCTGACTGAGCCCGAGATCATGGCCCTGTCTGCGGCTATGTCCTCTGTCGGCATCGAGGCCGAGGCCGGCGGTACCGCCATGGCCCAGACCCTCAACGCCATCGAAAAGGCTGTTGCAAAGGGCGGGGACGACCTTTCGGAGTTCGCCCGTATCGCGGGCATGTCCTCCGAAGAGTTCTCCTCTACCTGGAGGAACGACGCCATGAGCGCCCTGACCTCCTTCATCGGCGGTTTGGGAAAGCTGGACGAGCAGGGCGAAAGCACCGTGCTCGTGCTGGAGGATCTGGGGCTGACCGGCATCCGGCAGAGCAATATGCTCAAAGCCTTGGGACTGGCCGCAGACCAGATGACCGGCGCGGTGAACACCGCGAATACCGCGTGGCAGCAGAATACCGCCCTCACCAACGAGGCCACTAAGCGGTATGCCACCACCCAGAGCCAGCTCACCATGATGCAGAACGCCTATAAGAACTTGAAGGTGGCCATCGGTGATGCCTATACCCCCGCGCTGCGGGAGGCGTACTCCGTTGGCACGGACGTTCTCAACGGCGTTGCGCAGTTCATCAAGCAAAACCCGGCACTGGTAAATGCCATTACAGCCTTCGCGGGCGTGCTCGGCGTGGTAGTAGTGGCCCTTGCCGCGTACACTGTCGGCGCAAAGGTAGCTGCTGCTGCGTCCGCCATGCTCACCGCAGCCATTCCGGGCGTGAATATCATCATGGGCGTGGCCGCTGCTGTGGCCGGTGTGACCGCCGCAGTTGCCGCCCTTGCCACCGCCGCCGCCAATGACGCCGTTCCCTCCGTGGACGAACTGACCCAGGCGGCCCAGGGGATGCGGGATGCCATGGACGAGGCAGGGGAAACGTTTGAGAATACGGCTGCACAAACCGTAGCGACTGCCGATGTCGCTGACCAGTATATTGCAAAGCTGGAGGAGATGGGGGATTATACCCAGCTCTCCAATGAGGAGCAGGAGCAGTATCGAAATACCTTGTCGTTGCTGTGCCAACTGATACCAGAGCTCTCCGATCTGATTGACATCCAGAACGGTACGGTTCAAGGCGGTACCGCCGCTCTCCGCGCCAACACGCAGGCGTGGCGGGAAAATGCGGAAGCTCAGGCGTACCAGGAGTACATGAACGAGCTCGCCGAGCAGTACAATGATGTCTTGGTGGAGCAGGCCAAAAACAGTGTTGAGCTGACGAAGGCACAGCTCAGAATAGACGCAGCGGAAAAAAAGCGTGCCGACGCTATGGCGCGCATGGACGAGCTGTACCAGGATTCCATCGATAATAATACGGCCCTGTCCCAGGAGTACCGTGACTTGCAGAGCGCTGTCTACGGGTACAACGACGAAATTAACCAAGCGGAGCGGGAGATAAAAAACCTCAATACCGCCATGGAGAAGGATGCCGAGGCCGTCGCCGATGCTAAGCAGGAAATGGAGTTGGCGAACGAGGCGATAGACCTGATGGCTGCCGCCAACGCCGCCAACGCAGACGTAACTTCTGAGGCCGCTGCCCAAATGCAGGAGCTTCAACCAACCATCTCCGACGTTCAGGAGAAGATCGCCGCCCTTGCGGAGTCCTACAGCGAAGCGTACAGCGCGGCATACGAGAGCATATCCGGACAGTACCAGCTTTGGGACGAGGCCGCAGAGGTCGTTGCAACCAGCGCAGGGAGCATCAATTCCGCACTGGAAAGCCAGATCACCTACTGGCAGGACTACAACGCCAATCTGCAATCCCTCACCGACCGCAGCGCCGACATCGAGGGTCTGAGCGACATGATCGCCTCCTTTGCGGACGGAAGCTCCGACAGCGTGAACGCCATCGCCGGCATGGCTGGCGCCACCGACGAGCAGCTGGCCACGATGGTAGCCAACTGGAAGACTCTGCAGCAGGAGCAGCAGAACGCGGCGGGGAGCGTAGCCGACCTCAAGACCGACTTCACGGCCACCATGGACGAGCTGCAGACGGCGCTTGCTGAGGACATTGAAGCGATGGACCTTGGCGACGAGGCCAAGGCAAGCGCGCAGGCAACTATTCAGGGCTTCATCGACGGCGCTGTCGGTATGCTGCCCCAGGTTACTGCCGCTTATAGCCGCACCGCCGCCGCAGCCAGGGCCGCGCTGTCCACTTCCGGCACAGGGACGGCTGGCAGCATCCCCGGCTATGCGGTTGGTACGCAGTCCGCCGCGCCGGGCTTCGCTCTCGTCGGCGAGAACGGCCCCGAGCTGGTCTACTTCAACGGCGGTGAGCAGGTCATGACCGCCGAGGAGACCGCCGCCATGCGCGACAGCATGGAGAACCAGGCCATTACCTTCGCTCCGCAGCTGCTGGAGGCGCTGCACGCCATCCAGGTCGGCGGCGCGCTTTCGGCAGAGCCGGGCGCAGGCTCCGGCGCCGGCGTGGTGGAGCTGCAGGTCGTGTTCCAGATCCAGGGCAATGCAACGCCGGAAACGGTGGAAGCCATGCGCGAATACGGCGATGAATTTGCCGAGCGCGTGCTGGAGGTCATGGAAGAGGCTGGCATTGACACCGCAAGGAGGGCTTACAAATGAGCAAGACATACACCACTATTCAGGGCGATATGTGGGACAGCATCGCCTTCTCCAAGCTGGGGAGCGAGGCATACACCGACCGGCTGATGAATCTGAATCCGCAGTATCTCGGGTACTATACCTTCCCTGCGGGGATCGTGCTGAAGCTGCCAGATCTCGTTGAGGATGTCAGCGACACCCTGCCCCCGTGGAAGCAGGTGGTCGGATGAGCAGCCCGAATCAGGCGCGCCGCGTCACGGCGCAGATCTTTTTCCGGGGCGCGGACATCACCGGCAGTATGCGACCCTATTTCCTGTCGGCCACCTACACCGACAAGGAGGCGGACGGTACCGACGACCTACAGCTGAAGCTCCAGGACCGCGATGACATCTGGCTCAAAAAGTGGCTGGCTGACGCCATCGACGCGGCAGCCTCCGCAGGAAGCCTGTCCGCGTCCTCCAAGGCCAAGACCGAGGGTGCGGCAAAGTCCTACAAGGTCACAGCCAAAAGCGGCCTGAATGTCCGCTCCGGCCCCAGCACCAGCTACGGCAAATACGGCGCTCTGGTCTGCGGCGCAGAGCTGCAAGTAGAGGGTATCGAAAACGGCTGGGCGAAGGTCAGCTACAACGGCAAGGCCGCCTATGTCAGCGCATCGTACATCAAGGAATCGGGCGGCGGGGGCGGCGACGCTTCCGCCGCTGCTCCCACATCCGCCTCCGGCGCAGGCTTCAAGATCAGCGCTGTGTTCGTCCAGGAGAACTGGACGGGCGGCGGCAGGGACAAGGTGCTGGACTGCGGACAGTTCGAGCTGGACAGCGTCGACGCCTCCGGCCCGCCCAATACCATCACCATCAAGGCGACGGCGTTGCCATACAGCGCACAGATCCGCCAGACGGAAAAATCCAAGGCGTGGGAAGCCTACACACTTTCCGGCATCGCAAACGAGATGGCCGCAACCAATGGCATGACCTGTATGTACCTTTCCAACAGCGACCCGTCCTACAGCCGCGTAGAGCAGTATAAGCAGAGCGACATCGCCTTTCTCTCTAATCTCTGCCATGAGGCGGGCATTTCGCTGAAAGCCACCAACAACCTGCTCGTGCTTTTCGACCAGGCGGACTATGAGAAAAAGGCTCCGGTGCTGACCATCGCACGTGGCAGCGGAAGCTATACTAAGCACAAGCTGAGCACAGGGACAGCCGGAACGCAGTACGCCTCCTGCCGGGTCAGCTACACCGACCCCGGCACCGGGAAGTGCATCGGGGCCACCGTCAAGGTCGAGGACTACAACGACAAGGCCAAGAACAACCAGCAGTTGGAGATCACCGCGAAGGTGGCGAGCGTGGCCGAAGCCAAGACCAAGGCTGAAAAGTATCTCCGGCTGCACAACAAGTACGCAAAGACCGCCACCTTCACGCTGCCAGGCAATCCGGATATCGTAGCCGGCGTCACGGCCAAGCTTTCCGGCTGGGGAGCATGGGACGGGAAATACATCGTTGAGCAGGCCGCGCATTCGGTCGGCTCGTCCGGCTATACCACGCAGGTCAAGCTGCGGAAGACATTGGAGGGGTACTGATGGACGAACAGCAGAATATCCTTTCGAGGCTCGTGCAGACCGGCACGGTAACGGCCATCGACAGCGCAAAGCGCAAGGCCCGCGTCAAGTTCAATGACACGGGTATCATTTCAGACTGGCTCTATGTGCTCCAGCATTACGGAGCAAACTTCTACATCGTGCCGGACGCAAAGCATACCCACGAAATCACGGACACCTTCACCGGCGGCGGGTCGGCCAGCGAATACCCCGCGCACGACCATCTGCCCGGCTCGCATCTGACTTACTGGATGCCGAAGGTGAACGACCGCGTTCTCTGCCTTTACCTGCCGGTATTCAACGGGGACGGCTTTGTGTTAGGAGGTTTTTGATTATGGGAATGGTCGGCTGTCTGGGCGACATCGTTTTCACGGTGTCTGACCGCACTATCGAAACGATCAACAATGTAACCTGGTCGGGGTCTGCCCGGTATGCGACCCATCAGCGGCACGGCACACACGCCCTCACGGAGTTCACCGGCCTTGACCCTGATAAGATGGCCTTCGACATCGTTCTATCCGCTTATCTGGGCGTCGACCCTATCACAGAGGTCGTGAAGCTGTGGAACTACGAGCGCGGCGGCATCGCCGTCCCGCTGGTGATCGGCAACAAGGGCTACGGAAAATACCGCTGGTCCGTGATCGACCACAAAATGAAAATGCAGACCTACGACGGGCGCGGCAATGTCACAAGCGCCACCGTGTCCGTCAGCCTGCAAGAGTATCTAAGGGGGTGAAGCTTCCATGAGCTACAAAGTGACTGCATCCGACATCGGCGCGGTGCAGCTCAACGAGACTGACACCGTTCGATCCGTCTTGCAGAATATCGCCATTATCCTTTCCACGCGGCAGGGCACCTGCCCGCTGTACCGCGGCTTCGGCCTGCCTCAGAAGTTCGTGGATAAGCCCCTGCCGGTAGCTATGCCCATGATGTATTCCGAGGTCAAGGAGGCCGTGGAAGAATACGAGCCCCGCGCCGAGGTGGTGAATGTGACCTTTGAGGCCGACAGAACCACCCCAGGCAGGCTGATCCCTACCGTGGAGGTGAACATCATCAATGAGTGAGAGAAATACAGAATATCAGTTCGTTCCCACCGACGCCGAAGCGGTAGAGGGGCTGCTGATCTCTATCTATGAAAAGATTACCGGAGTCAGTGTGAAGCCAGCCAGCCCCGAAAAGCTGTTTATCCAGTTCGTGGCCGCCGTGGTGATCCAGGAACGCGGGCTGAACAACTACACCGGCAATCAGAATATCCCCAGCCGCGCCGAGGGCGAGAACCTGGACGCGCTGGCCGAGCTGTTCTATGTCACGCAACGCCCGGCGGCGCAGGCTGCGGTCTGCACCGAGCGCTTCCATATCTCCGAGGCGCAGAGCACGGCGATCCTCATTCCAGCCGGTACGCGCGTCACCGACGCCAGCGGCACGCTGACATGGGAGACCGTCGCAGACGCCTATGTGTCAATCGGCGCGACATACGCCGATGTGCAGATCCGCTGCCAGACTGCCGGAGCGGTCGGCAACGGCTACGCCGCCGGGCAGATTAACACCTTCGTTGACCTGTTCGACTACTGCGGGAGCTGCGAAAACATCACCGCCAGCGACGACGGCGCGGACGAGGCCACCGACGATGAATTCTACGAGCTGATGCGCGCCAGCCAGGACGCTTACAGCTGCGCCGGGGCCAAGGGCGGGTATATCTACTTCGCCAAGAAGGTCAGCACCAAGATCGCCGATGTGGTAGTGAACACCCCCAGCGACGGGGCGGTGGATCTGTATGTCCTCATGGACGACGGAACCGTCGCCACCACGGAGATCAAGAACGCCGTCCTCGCCGCCTGCAACTATGACGCCGTGCGGCCGCTGACGGACAAAGTTTCCGTCAAAGACCCGCAGAGGGTGAGCTACAACATCGCCTTCACCTACTATGTGCCGAAGGACAGCTCCCTCAGTTCCACGGAGATCAAGGCTGCGGTCGACCAGGCCGTGGCTGAATTCGTCGCGTGGCAGTACGGGAAGCTGGGGCGCGACATCAACCCATCTGTGCTGATTGGGAAGCTCATGCAGACCGGCATCAAGCGCGTGGCGCTGACCAGCCCGGTCTTTACCACGCTGCGGGACGGCTCCGACGGCACGCCGCCGCAGGTCGCGGCGGTCGGTACCATCACTGCCACGAACGGGGGCTACGAGGATGAATAAGGCGCACGGCATCACGAAAGAAAATCTGCTGGCATCGCTGCCGGCAGTCCTGGCCAACGATGACGATATGGCGGCGCTGGCCGCTGCCTTCGCCGAGGTGCTGGCCGACCGCGTGGGCGAGATCGGGCGTGTGTCCATCTACTCGCAGATCGACCAGCTCCCGAACGAGTTGCTGGACATCCTGGCGCACGACTTCAAGGTGGACTGGTGGGACGCCAACTACACCCTGGAGGAAAAGCGCCGGACGCTGAAAGACTCCTGGAATGTCCACCGCAGACTCGGCACCAAGGCGGCAGTCGTGCTGGCCATCTCCGCCATCTACCCCGATACGCAGGTCAGCGAATGGTGGGAATACGGCGGCAAGCCGTACCACTTCAAGCTGCTGATCGACGCCACCTATGAGGATGTCGACCCCGCCCGGCACCAGCGCGTGATCGACCGCGTTGCCTTTTATAAGAATCTGCGCTCGGTGCTGGACGAGGTGGAATACTACGACGCCAGAGGGCTGGCAACGGAGTATTTCGGCGCAGCCTGCATCGGCTGTGAGATGGTCGGCGGTGCGACCGCCATTCGATACTAAAACGGAGGTGTCCTACTATGGCAACATGGAACGGCGTCATCACCAACGCCGGGAACAGACTGCTCAATGAGTGGGTGAACGAAAAAACTCTGAACTTCGACAGCGCGGCTTCGGGTCAGGGCACCGTCGCTGAGGTGGCGATGATGGCGCAGACTGCCCTTGTCAATGAGAAGCAGGTGGCAAGCCTGCTGGGCGGCGAGAAGGTAGCCTCCGGCATCCGCCTGAAGCTCCGCATCGCCGCGCCGGATACGGCTTACACGCTGAATCAGTTCCGCGTATCTGCCAGCGTGGATGGCGGGTCGCCCGCCATGCTCGCCCTGTTCCAGCTGGAGCAGGGCATTCCCATCCCTAGCAAGACGGAATCTCCGGATTTCGTCTACACCTTCTATGCGCTGATCTCCTGCTCCAACACCGGCACCTGGACGGTGACGGTCGACACCAGCGCCTGCGTCACGCAGGGGGATATGACAGCCGCCATCACCGAAGCCGTCAGGACCAAGCAGGACAAACTGACGGGCACCCCGGGCCAGGTGGTAGGCTTTGACGAGGAGGGCAACGCAGTCCCCCAGGCAGGCGGCGGCGTGATGACCTTCAACGGACGCAGCGGAGCCGTGGTTCCCGCCGAGGGAGACTATACCGCGGAAATGGTAGGGGCGAGGCCGGAAAGCTGGATACCGTCGGCGGCAGATACCGGGGCGGTTCCCATCACCGAGAAGGGCGCGCCTAATGGCGTGGCGACGCTGGGGCCCGATGGCAAGGTGCCCGCCGGGCAGCTCCCAAAGATGGACTATGACCCGGCGGGCAGCGCGGAGGCGGTGCAGCAGGCCCTGACCGCCCACACCGGGAACAAGAACAACCCCCATGCCGTCACGGCAGAGCAGGTGGGGGCCTCCCGTGCGGTCAAGGGCACCTATCCCATCGCAGAGGGCCAGAGCATCCAGGCGGGCGACGTGGTGGATGTGGTGGAAGGGAAGGCGCAGAAGACCCTCACGCCGGTGGCAAATGTAGAGACGGTGTTGCTGGAACGCGCAGTAACCCATATGGCCTTGTGTGATTTAAATTCGGAATACGCAGTTGTCGCAAATTCTAAAGATAATGGTTTTAACCACGCTGCATTCCTTATAAGCAAAAAAACCGGGAAAAAAGTCGGAGACAACAATTACGCAAATGAAACGACGATAACCGGCCTTAGTATCGCCCGTCTGAGCGATACGCAGTTTTTGATAGGGTATGTAGAAAACCGTGCACTATATGTAAAGCTTGGTACAGTTTCTGGAAACAGCATTTCCTTTTCACAAAGTGAAAGCGTAGATACCGCATTTTATAATCTCTTCGCACTCGCAGAGCTGACAAACGGTCGGGTAGCAGTTGTCTACAGCGCTCTCATTGCTGGATCAAATAAGTTGCGGATGAGAGTGTTCACTCTGTCTTCCTCCAGTCTCGGGAGTATATATACGAGAGATATTACGGGTGAGTCATCAGGCGAAATCTCTGCGACATCCATGAACGATGGGCGTGTATGCATCTGCTATGTCGATTTGAACGATGGGAATAAAGGAAAGGTGCTCATTGCCGCCGTTGACAGCTCAAATGCGGTGACGTGGGGCGATGTGGCGGTATTCAATGACACTTATACAGCAAAGCCGAGGTGTGCATCAAACCAAAAAGGAAATGTTGTCATATCTTATTACTCAAGCAGCCCTGTAGGGGTCGCGGCGAGGACATGCATCGTATCTGGCAACACTATCATTCCACGATTCGCTCCATTACAAATTACAAGTACATCAGGTGTGATTGAGAATACAATCGCACAGATTCCAGGAGCTTGTGTTGTCTCATGTGAAAACGGAAATGCGTACCTTCTACTTAATGAAGGAAGCGAATTATCGCTTGCTGCAACCTACAAATTTTTGCACTCAAGCGGCACATCTAAATCGTTAGATATTACGGCAATAGCCAATAAGCAAGTGCTGCTTTGTTATTCTGCTGCAGGCAACTCTGGTTACGGAACCTCCACCATTTTGACCGCCTCCGGCAACCAGATCGCGGGCAGCTTTATCGACGGTAGCCAGGACGCCATCGCCCTCAAGAGCGGTACAGCCGGACAGAGTATCGAGGTCATCTACTCCGGCACCGTGGCGGCGGACTGGGTGACGGAGGGGCAGGTTATCAGCAGCCCCGGAGTGTACGGCGCTGGCGTGCTCGACGGGGTGCTCCAGGTATGGGGGAGGGATAGACCCCAAAACACCAAAATGGCTACGGGAGTTTTTGTTGGACGGCAACCAACAACAAGCGACCCAATAAACAATATAGAACTTGGTTTTAAGCCGCAATATATTGTTGCTTTAAGCGAAGATAATTCAGTCGCAAGATATGCAGCATTACCAGGATTATCATGGCGTTGGAACAAAAATGACGTGTCAAATAAAGATGGTATAACGATAACTGATACAGGGTTTTATATACCCAACAACGCTACAAACACTAACGAGAAATATCACTTTGTCGCATTTGGCTAAAACGGAGGTAGAAGCTATGACCATCATCCAAATAGAACCTCTGGAAAGCGGCCAGCACCCGATCCAGAGCCAGAGCCACCGGCGCGCCTGCTGGGTGGAGGGCTACATAGAGGTGCCCGTCCACCTGGAGGCCGCCGTGTGGGCGACCTATGGCTGGTGTGACCTCCAGATTGAGGAGGGGGTACTGGTGGGCATCACTCCCACCGAGCGGCCCCCTGAGCCGGAGCCGGAACCTGAGCCACCATCTGTAGAAGAACGAGTGGCGGCCCTGGAGGAAGCTCTGGCGCAGACTGATGAAACCGCTATCGCGCTCTTTGAGAGCCGGGCCGAACAGGAATCTATCAACGCACAGCAGGACGATGCGTTGCTGGATATATATGAAATGCTAGGAGGTTGAAAGCAATGGCAGTAAAAGCAATCGCACACAGCTACTGGCGCAGCATCAAACGGGGGGCACGCACCTTTGAAAGCGTCCTTGACCCCGTAAAGGAGGACGTGCGCACCCTGGCGCGGGCCGATGTGGCCGACGGCGTCATCACCCAGGAAGAGTATCAGCAGTACATTGGCGAAACCTACGAACCCGCCCCTGAAACCGTTTAAACCGGCCAAAGGCCGTAAAAATGAAAGGAATCTTTATCATGAAAAACATCAACTGGAACGAGCTCACCCCCGCCTGCTACGCGATCGCCAACGCCAACGATGTGGATGTGGGTGTAGGCGGCAGCATGGTGCAAAACAACATCCGCCACGGCAGGGCGGAGCATCCCGGCGCGGAAAATCTGCCCGCGGCCTTTCGGCCTGGCTGGGCAGCACTGGGCGCCGACGCAGATCTGGCCGCGGAGAACGACGAATTTAACGCCTGGATCAGAAAGCGCCAGGGTAACGTCAAGGCCCTGGCCGCCCTGTGGAATGCAAAGGACTATCAGGGCATGATTGAGCTGATGGAGAACGCCGCCGACCCCGGTCCCATCAACGGCGAGAAGCCCAGCGACCATGAGTAAGTACATAGCGGTCATCACCAGGGCGGACATCACCCGCGCCGCCCTGGTGGAGGCTGGGGGACGGTCTATGGAGCAGGTCAAGGCCGCCTGCGGGTGCCAGTACATCATCAATAGCTGGTTTTATCACACAATCACCGGGAAGCCCGTCGGCAATCTCAAGATCGACGGCACGGTCAAGGCCACGGCCGGCTGGAATTGCTGGGGGCTGACCTGGGACAAGGGCGCCGACATCCGCATGGACATCGTACCCGACAACGGCGGTGCCTCCTACCTCAGCGGCGTAGAGCTGCTGACGCCCACCAGGGGGCCGGGTAAGGCCCTCAGCTACTCCCCGGAGTACGGGGGCACACGGGGGCGCTCCGCCGCTCTCCTGGCCGGGGCGCGGGTGATCCTGTATTGCTCCGGCGACGGCACCCGCGACGCCAAGACCCCCGAGGCGCTGCGGGACGAACTGGTGAGCATCGGCTGCCGGTACGACCAGGCGGCCAACCTGCGGGCCTTGGGCCTCGACGCAGGCAGCTCCTCCAACTGCGACTTTGGGGACGGCCAGCGCATCAGCAACGGTAAGCGGGTCAAGGGCTATCTGTGTATCTGGACGACGGAGGGCGGCCAGGAGCCGCCGGACAAGGAGGAGAGTATGGGCAAGTATACCGTGACGCCCAGCATCGGCGTCAACATCCGAAAAGGGCCCGGCACCAACTACGGCAAGGTGGGGGCGTACCCCATGGGCACCGTGGTGGACGTGCTGGAGGCCAGGGACGGCTGGGGCAGGACAGATAAGGGCTGGGTGTCCCTGGCCTATCTGAAGGCCGTGGAGGGCCCTCAGAGGGCCACAGACACGGGCCTCGCCATCCAGACGCACCTTATCGCCCCAGGGGCGGATAATCGGCCCGGAGGCAGCAATCCCTGTAGGTACATCACCATCCACGAGACCGGCAATGCGGCCAAGGGCGCCGACGCCGCGGCTCACGCCGCCTACCTGGACAGCGATGCCGGGGAGCGCGACCTGGTGAGCTGGCACTACACCGTGGACGACCACGCCATTGTCCAGCACCTGCCCGACTACGAGACGGCCTACCATGCCGGGGACGGCAAGGACGGGCCGGGCAACGCCACCAGCATCGGCATCGAGATCTGCGTCAACGCCGGGGGCGATTTTGCCCAGGCTCAGGCCAATGCCGCCAGCCTGGTGCGCCTGCTCATGGAGGAGCACGGTATCCCCATCGACCGAGTGGTGCAGCATGCCCACTGGAACGGCAAGGACTGCCCCAAGACCATCCGGTCCACCACCGGGGCCTGGGAGGGCTTCTTGGCTCTGTGCCGGGGAAAGACGGCCGGTGTGTCCGAACTGGGTGCCGCTGTGGACAAGCTGGCTGCCGCTGGGCTTATTAACAGCCCGGATTACTGGAAGGGCGGGGTATACTCCGCCGCAAACGTGCAGGCACTCATCATCAAGTGGGCGGCCTCGCTTTGAGAAAGGAAGGTACATGACATGATCAACTGGAAAGTCAGACTGAAGAGCCCC
>OGYQ01000352.1_pt1 | contig 53635 bp, 52 predicted proteins | sample 1576641 | NCBI WGS metagenome assembly OGYQ01 (sample SAMEA3541476, study PRJEB24748) | human gut metagenome | biome: human gut; feature: human-associated habitat; material: faeces | place: China | collected 2012 | reverse complement strand
CGCCGTGCCAGCACGGCGGGTCCTGCTTTTATCTCCGCAATGACCCTACGGCGTCTCCGTGCATAGGATGGAGCAAAAAGGAGGTATCCCTATGCCCATCATCTATCTCTCCCCCTCCACCCAGGAGAACAACCTGTATGTCAACGGGGGCACCGAAGAGGAGTGGATGAACCGCCTGGCCGACGCCATGGAGCCCTATCTCACCGCATCCGGTATCCGTTACTCCCGCAACACCCCCGACATGACTGCCGCCTCGTCCATCCGTGCCTCTAACGCTGGCAACTACGACCTGCACCTGGCCCTCCACTCCAATGCCGCCCCGGAGGGGCAGTACGGTCAGATCCGTGGAATTCTGGTGTTCTACTATCCCGGCTCTGTCCAGGGGCAGCGGGCGGCCACATTGGTGGCGGACGGGCTGAAAACCCTCTATCCACTGCCCAACCGGGTACGGGCGGAGCCCACTACCTCCGTCGGAGAGGTACGCCGTGTCCGCGCTCCCTCCGTCTTTCTTGAGCTGGGCTACCACGACAACGCGGACGATGCTGCGTGGATTAAAAACAATCTGGAGGCCGTGGCCCGCAACATCGTGCTCTCCCTGACCGAATACTTCGGCGTGCCCTTCCTGGAGCCTCGCCCCTCGCGTCCTGCCGTAGTGGATGTCTCCTGGGGCTATCTCAATATCCGGGATAAGCCGGACACCTCTTCTCCTGTCCTGGCCAGGGCCTATGATGGGGCGCGGCTCACCGTCCTCAACCAGTGGCAAAACTGGTATGTGGTGCGCTTTGACAGCGTGGTGGGTTGGGCCAACGCGGATTTCATCACCCTGCTCTGAGGTACTGCCATGCTCATCCACGTAGTCAAACCCGGCGATACTGTCTACTCCATTGCCCTGGAGTACGGCATTCCCATGTCCCAGCTCATCTTGGACAATGGCCTGGAAACCTCCTCCCGTCTGGCTGTAGGGCAGGCGTTGGTGGTTCAATTTCCAACCCAGACCCACACGGTCCATCCCGGAGAAACCCTGGCCTCCATCGCCGCGGCCTATCAGCTCCCACTGCGCCAGCTCTACCGCAACAATCCCATACTCGGCGGTATCCCGGAGATCTATCCTGGCCAGACCCTGGTGCTCGCCTACGACAGCACGCCGGAGGCCACCCTCTCCGTCAACGGCTACGCCTATCCCTTTATCGACCCGGCGCTGCTCCAATCCACCGTCCCTTATCTCACCTATCTGACCCCCTTTACCTATGGCTTTACCCCTGACGGCACGCTGGTGGAGTTGGACGACGAGGCCCTGCTCGCCGCAGCACGCCAAGGTGGAGCCGCTCCTCTGATGCACCTGTCCACCCTGACCGAAGAGGGCGGCTTCTCCAATGAGCTGGCCCACTTGGCCCTCACTCAGCCCGCGGTACAGGATACGCTGGTTGACAATCTGGAGGCCATGCTGGTGCAAAAGGGCTACCGGGGGCTGGATGTGGATTTTGAATATGTCTACGCCGAGGATGCGGGGGCCTATGCCGCATTTCTGGGCCGCCTCACAGAGCGGCTCAATCCCCTGGGCTATCCGGTTATCGCCGCCTTGGCCCCCAAAATTGCCGCCGATCAGCCTGGAACACTGTATGAGGGCCACGACTTCGCCGCCATTGGTGCGGCGGTCAATCAGGTACTCCTTATGACCTATGAGTGGGGCTATACCTATGGTCCGCCGATGGCAGTGGCTCCCCTGCCCAATGTGCGCCAAGTGGTGGAGTATGCCCTGACGGAAATCCCGGCCTCCAAAATCTGGCTGGGCGTCCCCCTCTACGGCTACGACTGGCCGCTCCCCTTTGTGCAGGGACGTACCAAGGCTCAGTCCATTTCCCCCCAGGAGGCGGTGGCCAGGGCGGTCCGCTACGGTGTGGATATCCAATACAGCGAGCAGGCCCAGGCCCCCTGGTACCGCTATACTGATGGCTACGGCATAACCCATGAGGTCTGGTTTGAGGATGCCCGTAGCATACAGGCCAAGCTGGCCTTGATCCCCGAATATGGTCTATACGGGGTTGGCTATTGGAACCTGATGCGGCCCTTCCCCCAGAACTGGCGGGTGCTCAACGCCCTGTACCGCATTCGTACTGTGTAGCACTTCATGCGCTGCGAGTACGCTCGCTCATTGGCATGCCTGGCGGTATATGGCCATTTTTCTTTCCCTTTACCCAGGGAAAAAGTCGTTTTCCGCGTTCATAAAACGTTCATACTAAATTTGAAAATGGTTCATCACTTTGGGCTTAGACCTGTTAAAATAGAGATTGTCAGGATACCAGAGCAATCAATCAAGACTCCTCCTCTCTTTCCTCTCTTTTCAAACACCCAAAACCACTGTACCCCCGCAGGGTGGCAGACGCCTCTCTGTGGGGGACAGACCAAAAACTCCCGCGCTCCGGTTCCGGAGCGCGTTTTTATTGCCTTTCATGGTATGAATTTCCGTACCCCTGTCCATACTATCGGCGAGGTGATTTCCATGTCCTATGTCAATCCCGCTATCCGTGCAAAGTTTGACTCCATGCCACCCGAGCTCCGGGAGCACATTTTGCAGATGGATGTCAAGCTGGAGACCATGTCGGATCTGATGGCCTGCCTGGAGCGCATTGTTGCAGAGGGAGAGCGCTCCACTTGACCCGATCCTCTCCCGGCCGAAGAAAATTTTTGGAGAAATTTTTATTTTCCTCTTGCATTCTGTTCCAACCTGTGCTAATATAATCAAGCCGTCAGCGAGCAGGACAAATACAGTCCTCTCAATGACATGCGGCTGTAGCTCAGTTGGATAGAGTGTTTGACTACGAATCAAAAGGTCGGGGGTTCGAATCCCTTCAGCCGTACCAAAAAAGAAAGACACGACGTACGTCGTGTCTTTCTTTTTTTACTCCAGCCTCCACGGGTGACCTCCACATTTCTGAATTTTAATACCTAGGGCTTGTTTGAAAAATGTCGACATGCCCAATCGACGGGCCTTTTGACCACTGGACGGCGCAATTTTTCCTTGAAATCCGTCAGGATTCCTGCGAAAAAATTGCTTGCCAGCGGCCCAAAATTCCTCGCCGCTGGACACATCGCCAATTTTCAAACAAGCCCTAGGCAAGCTGAATTTGCCTTTTCCGTTTTTGTCCCCCGGACCTTCCATTTCCCGTTCCACCTCCGGTTGACAAGGCGGGCAAAGGATGTTACGATAAACTTGAAATTCTGGAAGGTAAACGGAAGATGTCGGGGGCACACCGCCATCTTCCTCTCTCTTTTCCAGCCGAAGTGTATAAAGGAGTGTGTGGATGTGGAAGTGAAGTCGGATATTGAAATCGCACAGGCCTGTGCGATAAAGCCCATTCGGGACATTGCAGCCGTGGCCGGTGTGGACGAGGAATACCTGGAGTACTACGGAAAATACAAGGCCAAGATCGATCTGAAGCTGCTGGACGACCGGGCGGACCGCCCCGATGGAAAACTGATTCTGGTGACCGCCATCAATCCAACCCCGGCGGGCGAAGGCAAGACCACCACCACGGTGGGTCTGGCGGACGGCATGCGCCGCCTTGGCAAGAATACGGTTGTCGCCCTGCGGGAGCCTTCTCTGGGGCCCGTCTTCGGCGTCAAGGGGGGCGCGGCTGGCGGCGGCTACGCCCAAGTTATCCCTATGGAGGACATCAACCTCCACTTTACCGGCGACTTCCATGCTATCGGCGCAGCCAATAACCTTTTGGCCGCCATGCTGGACAACCACATTCAGCAGGGCAATATTCTGGACATCGACGTGCGGCGTATCACCTGGAAGCGCTGCGTGGACATGAACGACCGCCAGCTGCGCAACATCGTGTGCGGCCTGGGCGGCAAGGTCAACGGTGTTCCCCGGGAGGACGGTTTCGACATCACCGTGGCCTCGGAGATCATGGCCGTCCTCTGCCTGGCCGACAGCCTCACCGACCTGAAGGCTCGGCTGGGCCGGATGGTGGTGGCCTACAGCCGCTCCGGCGCCCCCGTAACCGCCCACGATCTCAGGGCCGAGGGAGCTATGGCCGCCCTGCTCAAGGACGCCATCAAGCCCAACCTGGTGCAGACACTGGAGGGCACCCCCGCCTTCATCCACGGCGGCCCCTTTGCCAACATTGCCCACGGCTGCAACTCCGTCATGGCCACCCGGGTGGCCCTCAAGATGGGCGACTATGTGATCACTGAGGCCGGCTTCGGCGCCGATCTGGGCGCGGAAAAGTTCCTGGATATTAAGTGCCGTCTGGCCCGGCTCCACCCCGATGCGGTGGTGGTGGTGGCTACTGTCCGCGCCCTCAAGCACCACGGGGGCTGCCCCAAAGCCGAGCTGGGGAGTGAAAACCTGGCCGCCCTGGAGGCCGGCCTTCCCAACCTGCTCCAGCACGTGGCAAATATCACCGAGGTCTACGGCCTGCCCTGTGTGGTGGCCGTTAACCGTTTCCCCACCGACACCGAGGCGGAGCTGGAGCTGGTGGAGAACCGCTGCCGCGCACTGGGGGTGAACGTAGCCCTCTCCGAGGTGTGGGCCAAGGGCGGCGAGGGTGGCGTTGCCCTGGCCGAGGAGGTCATCCGCCTCTGCGATGCGCCCAACCACTTCACCTTCTCCTACGAGCTGGACGCCTCCATTGAGGACAAGCTGGCCGCTATCGTAACGAAGGTCTATCACGGCGACGGCGTGGTGCTCACCCCCACCGCCCAAAAGCAGGCGGCGGAGCTCACTGAGCTGGGCTTTGGCTCCCTGCCCATCTGCATGGCCAAGACTCAGTACTCCTTCTCTGATAACGCCGCCCTTCTGGGCGCGCCCAGGGGCTTCACCATCACGGTACGCAATATTAAGGTGTCCGCCGGCGCCGGGTTCCTGGTCGCCCTCACCGGCGACATCATGACCATGCCCGGCCTGCCCAAAGTGCCCGCGGCCGAAAAGGTGGACGTAGACGAGAACGGCAGAATCTCCGGCCTGTTTTGAGCCCATTGAAACGGCAGATAGGCGGCCGTAGGCCACCTATCTGAATCATGAAGGAGGGATTGCGAATGAATACCGCGGAACAGAGCTGCGGCGCGTTTCTGGACGCACTGGCCTCCAAGGCCCCTGTCCCCGGCGGCGGAGGGGCCTCCGCCTTGGCGGGCGCCCTGGGCGCGGCCCTGTGTACCATGGTTGGCAACTACACCGTGGGCAAGCAAAAATACGCCGCAGTGGAGGAGGATGTCAAGGCCCTGATGGCGCGGGCGGAGGACCTCCGTGCCCGTTTGCTGGGCCTGGTGGATACCGACGCCGCCGCATTTGAGCCCCTCTCGCGGGCCTACGCCATCCCGAAGGAGGACCCGAGCCGGGGTGAGGTGATGGAGCGTTGTCTGCGAGACGCCGCCGCCGCACCCATGGAGATCCTCCGGCTTTGCTGTGAGGCAATTGACCTTCACAGTGAGATGCTGGACAAGGGAAGCGTGATGGTGCTCTCCGATGTGGGAACCGGGGCTGTTCTATGCTGGGGTGCCCTCTATGGGGCATGGCTCAACGTGAAGGTGAATACCAAGAGCATGGCCGACCGGCCGTATGCGGAGGCCATGAATGACGAAGCTGACGGCCTTGTGGAGCAGTACTGGAAGCGCGCCGAACAGATCTATGAGTCGGTGATGGGGAGGTACACCTGATGGCAGAGCTTTGGAAGGGGGCGCCAGTGGCCGCCGCGCTCACCGAACGCCTGTGCGGACAGGCGGAGAGGCTGCGGGCCCGCGGCATTTCTCCCACCCTGGCCATCGTCCGGGTGGGAGAGCGGTCGGAGGATCTCTCCTACGAGCGTGGGGCCTGCAAGCGCTGTGAAATGATCGGAATTTCTGTAAAGCATTTTATCCTGCCAGTCAATTGCACCCAGGAGGAACTGCTGACGGTCATCCGCCGGATCAACGAGGACGGGGCCATTCACGGCTGCCTCCTTTTCCGTCCTCTGCCCAGACACTTGGACGAGGCGGCGGTGTGTGCCGCCCTCTCCCCCGTCAAGGATGTGGATGGCATCACCAGCGGTTCCCTGGCCAGTGTATTCTCCGGTGACGGGCAGGGTTATCCCCCCTGCACCGCTCAGGCCTGCCTGGAACTGCTAGACTACTATGGTTTTGAGCCTACCGGCAGGCGCGCCGTGGTGGTGGGGCGCAGTCTGGTCATCGGAAGGCCGGCAGCTATGCTGCTGCTGAACCGGAACGCCACCGTCACCCTCTGCCACACCCGCACCGCCGATTTGGCGGCCGAATGCCGTCGGGCAGAGCTGCTGATCGCCGCCGCTGGAAGGGCCGGGATTATCGGTGCCAACTGCCTCTCCCCCGGCCAAGTGGTCATCGACGTGGGCATCAATGTGGACGCCGCCGGCCATTTGGTGGGTGACGTGGATTTCGCTGCGGCCGAAGCCGTGGTGGGCGCCGTTACCCCCGTCCCCGGAGGCGTGGGGGCCGTGACCACCTCCGTGCTGGCCCGCCACGTGCTCGATGCCGCCGCAAAGTCCGCGGACATTTCCCTGTAGTGCAGGCGGCCGCCGGCGGAGCGCCGGGCTGTACTCTATCAAACAGAAAGCCGTGATCGTACCGCATGGATGAAACCGACCAGAACCGTTTGACCGAGGGCAGCGTTCCCCGCAAAATGCTGGCCTTCGCCCTGCCCATCTTTCTCAGCAACCTCTTTCAGCAGCTCTACAACGCCGTGGACTCCCTGATTGTCGGCAATTTCATCGGCAGCGCCGCTCTGGCGGCGGTGGGCTCCTCCGCCAGCATGATTATGCTGCTGGTAGGGTTTATTAACGGAGTCTCCCTGGGTGCCGGGGTGGTTATTGCCCGCTTTTACGGCGCCGATGACCGGGAAAATCTCTCCCGCGCCCTCCACACCACCGTAGCGGTGGGCATCGCGGCCGGGCTTGTGCTCACCGTGGTGGGCGTTCTGCTGACCCCCCAGATTCTGCGCTGGATGGGCACCCCCGGCGATGTCATCGGAAATTCCATTGCCTATTTTCGAGTGTACTTCCTGGGCTCCAGCGCCGTAGTGCTCTACAACATGTGCGCCAGCATCCTCCAGTCTGTGGGGGACAGCCGCAGTCCCATGAAGTATCTGATTTTCGCCTCCCTCACCAACGTGGTACTGGATCTGTTGTTCGTGGCCGTCTTCCGCTGGGGCGTGGCCAGCGCGGCTCTGGCCACCATCCTCAGCCAGACCCTCAGCGCCCTCCTGGCTTTCCGCAAGCTCACCCACACCGGGCACAGCTACCGCCTGTCCTGGCGGCAGGTACGCTTTCACGGCGATATGCTTCGGCAGGTCGTCTATCTGGGTATTCCCTCCGGCGTTCAGAACTCGGTCATCTCCCTGGCCAACGTCATCGTCCAGGCCAACATCAACGCCTTCGGCTCGGCGGCTATGGCGGGCTGCGGTGCCTACAGCAAAATCGAGGGCTTTGCCTTTTTGCCGGTCTCCTGCTTTTCCATGGCCCTGGCCACCTTTGTAAGCCAGAACATCGGGGCGCGGCGCTATGACCGGGTCCGCTCCGGCATCCGGTTCGGGCTGCTGTGCAGTCCCCTGCTGGCCGAGGCCATCGGGCTGGGCATCTTCGTCCTCTCTCCCCTGCTGGTTGCCGCCTTCAACAGCAGCCCGGAGGTCATCGCCTACGGCGTGGCCGACGCCCGGACCGTCAGCCTGTTCTACTTCCTCCTGGCCTTCTCCCACTGCTGTGCAGGCATTCTCCGGGGGACCGGGCGGCCAATCATCCCCATGGCTATCATGCTGGCCACCTGGTGCGCCCTGCGCATCGCCTACATCACCGCCGTCACCCATTTCATTCCCGATATTCGGGTGATCTACTGGGCCTATCCGCTGACCTGGTTCCTGGGCGGCCTGCTGTTTGCCGTCTGCCTTCTCCGGCTCCGTTTCCCCTCAGATGCCGCACTGGAAACGTACAAATAAAATAGAGCTGGTATCCGGAATGGATACCAGCTCTTTTGTTTACTTGTTCAGTGCTTTCTGCTTTTTCATGCTGCGGTTCCAGATCATAATACCCACAATACCGATGAGCATAATGATACCGACGGCAAGGAAGTAATACTTATAGCCCGCTTCGGTAAATGTATCCAGGATGATACCGGCAGTCGCGGGGCAGACCACCTCGGGCAGATAGCCGATGGTGCAGATCACGCCCACAGCGGTGCCGGAAACCTCCATGGGAATACCGCCGTCATCCATCAGGGAGAACACGATGCCGTAGTTGCAGTACATACCCACATACACCAGGGCGCACAGGGCCACAAAGACGGGCACGCTCATCTTGGGGAACAGGGCGATGGCAAACGTACCAACCGCCATGATGGCAAAGGCGATGGTCATGATCCTGGGCCGGCCCAGACGGTCTGCCAGGACGCCGCCGCCCACAGAGGCAAAGGGACGGATGTAGTCCGCCATAATCGTTACAATGGTGCCGCCCACCATGGCCACGCCCAGAGTAGAGGTGGCGTAGGGGTTGAAGTAGGCATAGGACATGTTCATGACATAGGTGCAGCACAGGATCAGGCAGAGGATCCACACCTGGGGCAGCTTCATCACGGTCAGAACCTGCTTGAAGTTGAAGCGCTCGGACTTGTCAGAGGTCTCAGGATCCTTAAAGAAGAGGAGCACTAGGATGCCCAGCACAATCACAACGACAGAGTAGAAGATGATGCCTCCCTTGAGGCCGGCGGCGCTGCCACGCTTGCTGGTGATGGCGGTGATGATGGCCAGAGCGATAGCGAGATGGGCCGCGTTGGTCACGCCGCGTCCAGCCTCCATGAAGCCGTAGGCCTTTCCCTGCTCCTCAGAGGAGGCCAGACTACGAATACCCTTGACCAATGCGGGCCAGAACGCAAAGAGCGCTGTAAAACCCCACACCAGGTAAATCACCAGGAGCATGGAATAGTTGGTCGCAAACAGGTGGCAGAATCCAGCCACCCCGGTCAGGATCAGTGAGATGGAGATCAGCTTCTTGGGAGAGATAAAGTCGGCTACGACACCGCCGAACAGATAGGAAATCATGCCGAATACGCCAAAGATGGAGCCCAGCGAGCCCATCTGGGTGTTGGTCAGGTTATACGCCTGGAGATACGCGTCATAGTAATAGGTCCTGAAATAAGGCAGTCCGTAGATCAGGGAGCCGGCCACTGCCAGAATGATCAGCCGCCACATGTTCCCCCTCAACTTGGATACAACTTTCTCAGCCATCGTTCTCTTTACCTCCTAATGTTTTTACACTGTCCTCTTCTTTCTAAGTCAAGCATCCATCCCATGGAGCTCCTCCAGGGCATACACACACAGCTCCATGGCGGCCTGCAGACAGTCCTCGTCAAAGTCAAATTCGGGGTTGTGAACGGGGCCGGTGGTATCCGCACCAATGCCCACATAGGAGCCAATTCCTCCGTTCTGCTGTACCTTGGTCAACATTACGGCGGCGTCATCCGTACCGCCGACATTGCCCTCAAAATATACTGTCTGGAACCAGGGCACCTTTTGGGCCGCCCGCTGGACAACCTCCATCATGGCATAGTCGCTGGCGCCTGCGGGCACCTCTCCGTAATCCACATAGTGATACTTGAGGTCGTAGGCCTTTGCAGTGCCCTCCAGAATATCGAAGATCCGCTGGCCCGCGTATTCGGAGATCGCGGGCTTCTGCCCCCGGTACTCAATGCGCATCATGGCGTCCGGCGCAATGGTATTGGCACACACACCGGCGTGGATCTCGCCCACATTCACCCGGCACAGGCCCTCCTCGTGGGGGGCGATGCTGTGGATGTTTAATGCGGCGGAGCAGGCGGCCAGCAGGGCGTTCTTTCCCTCTTGGGAGGCCCCGCAGGGGTGGGCGGCCTTTCCCTCCAGATAGACATCCAACTGCCGGTCGCTGAGGAAATCCCGGCACCCGCAGGCTACGGTATGGGAGGGCAGAGGCTTGTTCTCCGCGCTCAGGGCGATATGTACCGCGATAAAGTTCATCACGTCGTCCAGGTGCCCCTTATCCACGATGGACTGGGCGCCATAGAACGTCTCCTCGGCAGGCTGGAAGAAGAGCTTGATCTTTCCCTTCAGCTCCCCCTTCCGTTTCATCAGCTCTGCGGCGATGCCCAAGCCGATAGCCGTGTGTCCGTCATGGCCGCAGGCGTGTACTGACTGGGGGTTGCAGGAGAGATAGCCCTCGTCACAGGGGCGGTATCCCGGCCTCTGAGGTTCGTCGTAGGGCAGGCAGTCCATCTCAAACCGCATCGCGGAGACAGGCCCCTCCCTTCCGGTGTCCAGCACCGCCATCACGCCGGGCCAGCCCTGGGTCCGCTTCACAAATGCCGGATCGGCTCCCTGCCGGACGGCTCGCTCCATCTCCTGACGGATCTGCTCCTCGCTCAGCCGCTCAGGCTCCCCCACGCTTCCGGGCTCGATCACGTCCGGTCCCATGGCCACATCATACCCCATCCCGGTCAGTATCTCGGCCACCCGGGCGCTGGTTCGAAATTCCCGCCAGCCGTTTTCTGGGTATTTATGGAACTCTCTCCGGTACTCTGTTAACTGGTTCATGCTATCCCTCCACAGGTTTATTCCACGCTGTGTTCCAGCGCTTCACTCAAAATTTGGACACCTCGTTCAATGTCGGCATCGCTGATATTGGAAAAGCACAGCCGAACATGACCGCCGCCCTCATAGCCCTTCGGGTAAAACAGGAAGCCGGGCATAATTAACAGCCCGCGGCTCTCCGCCTCGTGATACAGCCTGCGTTCATTGATGCGTTCTTCGAGATCACACCAGAGAAGCAGCCCACCCCGGGGCTTGGTATAGGTAATCCCCTTGTCCGCAATCCCGTCCAGACATTGGCAAAGGAGATCCCGCTTGTGCGCATAGTGCTTCACCAAGTGTCCGATATGGGTTTGATAATATCCGCGCTCGATATACTCATTAAGAATATATTGCCCTAGGCTGCTTACAAAGGTCTCGTCCACAACAATGAGCCGTTCCAGCGTTTCGATCAGGTCGGTAGGCCCCACAATATACCCCGTCTTAATCCCATAAGGAAAGGTCAGCGTGAAGGAGTCGATATAGATCACCGACCGGTACCGATCCTGAGCGTACAGGCTGGGAAGCCGGTTTCCTTCGTATCGAAAATCCCGCTGGGAGTCCTCTTCGATGATGGGAATACAATACCTTCCCGCCAGCTCCAGCAGCTTTTTCCGTTTCTCCAGGGACATCACAATGCCCGTAGGATTGTGATAGTTTGGCATGGTATAGATGAATTTCGGTGCGTATTTTCGGATCGCTGTCTCCAACTTGGCCAGATCCATCCCGTCCGGCTCCATCGGCACTGTTACGAGGTTGATCCCCTTGTTGCGGAAAATGCTGGCGTTGTCGGGTACCACCGGCTCCTCTGCTATCACGTAGTCCCCCTCTTCCAGATAGAGTGTCATGATATGGCTCAGTGCCTGATTGGTCTCGGCAACCAACTGAATATTCTTTGGGCTGACGTACATGTTCTCCTGAAAAAGTACAGAACAGATGTTTTTCTTCATCCGTTCGGCCTCGTTTCGCGGCTCCCGGGACATGTTCTGCAGAATCTTCTCTACGCCCTCTCTGGGATAAGCCGCATCATCCATGATGATCCCGCCCATCGAGATGCATTCCTCCCGCTCCGACCGGCTGAAGATGTCCAGAAACAGCTTCTCCTTGTCCGTAAAATGATAGCGAATCATTTTCTCCAGCGGGAAAAAGCGCTTGAATGGCACTCCGTCGTCGGCAATCTCCTTGACAAAGTAACCCTTCGGCCGCTTCGAGGAGACGATCAGATATCCCTCGTCAACCAGCTCTCCATATGCCTTGATGACGGTATTCCGATGTATATCCAGCTCTCCGGCCAGCTTTCGCTCTGCCGGCATCTTGTAGCCAGGGCTGAGCTCCCCCGATAAAATCAAATTCTGAATGGCGCATTTTATTTGGAGATAGATGGGGGTCTGGCTGCTGCGATTGATCCTGATGTTCATCCTTCTCCCACCTGCCGCCCAGCCCCTCTCTTTTGTGAAAAGTGTCTTGTGCACTCTCCAAGTATGTCTAACAATTTGTGAGAATTATATCAGTATCTTTCCTCAAGCAAAAGTACCATATTTATTTTTTGGTATAGTCCAAATCTTTTGCTGTATACCAAAATACCCCCAGAGATAAAATTGATTCAAAATTGTACATAATAATACCCTTTAAAGTTTCTGTCCCAGAACATGGTATCCGGGGTGTGTCATAATTACTGGTACCCACATCAGCGGATTGAACACAAAAAGAAAGACACGACTTTCGTCGTGTCTTTCTTTTCTGGTGGACACCCTGCTTCCAAATCCGAACCGTTTATATCGTCCAAAGTAATTGTTTCCGTTCCGTCTTGATAGTTAAAGGTCAGAATGATTTTATCATCGTACACATAAACCGCGTTGACAAAGCTATCAATCAAGCGCTTCCGCTGCTCCTGCTTGGTAGTATCAATGGCGCGGAAGCGTTGCAGGAAAAATAAAATCTGTTCTCTGCTAAGATGCGGCTTTTGAAGTTCTTCCTGTAAGATGCTGACCGTCAACCGTTCCTTGGTGGCTTCCAGCTCCTCCAACCGCTGTTTTGTAGACACGGTGAAAATTCCCTGCTGAATGGCGTTCAGCATATTTTGTATGCCTTGCTCGGTCTGCGCTAACTGTGCCTTTAGAACGGGCAGAGAGGTATTTTCCCGCGCTTGCACATCAAGCACCATACTTGCGATTGCGTTAAGCGTTGTATCATCAAATATCATTTGCATGGTACGCTCGACCACCAGATTTTCTATCCAGTCTTTTTTAACCGCCTTTTTGGTGCAGCCGGTTTTCCGCTTTGCGCTTCCGCACTTGTAATAGTAGTGCTTCTTCCCGGTATGGCTTGTACCGCTTTCGCCTACCATCAGCCGCCCGCACTTGCCGCAAAACAGTTTCGTTGTCAGCAAAAAGGCTTCATCCGCTTTGCTCATAGCCGGGGCGCGTTTGTTCCGTGCTATGCGTGCTTGTACCCGGTCAAATAGTTCCTGCGGAACAATAGCGGGAACGCCGCCGGGAATAACTACATCTTGATACCGATACTCGCCTATGTACTTTCTGTTTTTCAAGATGGCATTGAAGCTGCCTAAACTGTACGGCTTGTTGTGCTTGGTCTGAAACCCTCGCTCATTGAGAGATTCCACAATAGCGCGGACGGTTTCGCCGTCGGCATAGCGGGTGAAAATCTCCAACACCACGGGCGCGGTCATGGGGTCAACCGCCAATCGTTTATCACTTCCCAACACATACCCCAACGGAATACCGCCGCCGTTGTTCAACCCCTTTAGGGCGTTTTCTTTCTGCCCTCGGTGTATCTTCTCGGACAGTTCAACGGAATAAAACTCGGCGTACCCCTCTAACAGACTTTCCAACAAAATTCCGGTGCTGTCCTCTGCGATAGCTTCCTTTGCCGATACCACCTTAACGCCGTTTTTCTTCAAAATGGCTTTGTAGTGGGCGCTGTCATAGCGGTTTCTGGCGAATCTATCTAGCTTCCAAACAAGTACAATATCAAACAGGCCGTTTGCGCTGTCCTTAATCATGCGTTGGAAATCCGGGCGGTTATCTGTTTTCGCGGACAATGCACGGTCAATATAAGTGCTTAACACCGTTATGCCGTTGCGCTCGGCGTATTCCTTGCACTCCCGAAGCTGCCCCTCTATGCTTTCCTCGCGCTGACTGTCAGAGGAATACCGGGCGTAAATCACAGCTTTCATATCTGCACAACCTTTCGTTACTCTGTGGGTGGCTTGCCCGCCTCACTGGTGGGCGTTTCCCTTGATGTCCTGCTATTCAAAAATCTCCGTTTGTCAAGGTCTGGCGCAGCCAGTTCATTTTAACCTTGACGGGCGGAGATCTTTTGAATATTCTCCGCAAGGGGAAACTCCCGCCTTATTTTCGCTGTTCTTCCAACAGCTTTGTCAGTGTTTCCCGTAATTTTTCACTAACCGGGGAAGTCGGGTCAAAGCACATATCTACGAACTGCCGTAGTTCTTTGTTATCCTGCGTCATGGCTTCAATCACTTTCGGCTTATGCTCGTATAGCTTTCCCTCCGGCTGCTCCGTTCGGGCAAAAATGTAATCCAAAGAAACATCAAAGAAATCGGCATACCACCGCAAAATCTTTAGCGGCGGGGAGGACTGTCCGTTTTCATAGCGGTTCACACTGGCCTGTGTTGCGCCCATCAGCGCGGCCAATTTAGCCTGTGACAAGCCGACACTTTCCCGCAGAGATTTAAGCCGCTGCGCTACCTCTTGCATAGTCAACACTCCTTTCTTGTTTTCTTATAATACAATACGCGAGTTAAATAGTCAACACGAATATAGCATAAAGCGAGGCGGTCAAAGCAACTACTCTGACCGCCTCTGAAACAATAAAGGTTTATTTAGAAAATGCCCGATACAGGAAAGTCACGATCTGGGCGCGGGTGCAAGTGGTATCGGGGGAGAAAGTCGTTTTGCTTGTGCCGCTCGTCACACCCTGTTCAACCGCCCAATCAACAGCAGGCGCATAAATCGTGGTAGCAGCTACATCGGTAAAACTGCTGGCTTTTGTGGCAGCGGGGAAGCCAGTGGCACGCCAGATATACAGAACCGCCGAACTACGGGTGCAGGGCGTATTTCCACCAAAAACCGTGCTGTCTTTGGAAACGATATTCTTCTCTTTCGCCCACAGCGCGGCTTTATAAAAATAGTCGCTTTCCTGAATGTCCGTGAATGTGTTCGTCTTGCTGGTCGGTTCGGGTGAACCCTGTGAGCGCCAGAGGAAAGTCAAAATCTGTGCTGTGGTGCAGGTGCTATTCGGGGAAAAGGTTGTTTTAGATGTTCCCGCTGTGATACCTTTATCGACTGCCCACAAGACAGAATCCGCAAAATAATTTGTTTTCAATACATCGTTGAATCCGCCGATTTTTTCCGCCGTAACACCGGGAGTGGGTGTCGGAGTAGGCTTAGGGGTAGAGGCGGAAGAAGATATTTTAGCGGTTATGCCTTTCAACTGAACCGGGGTAGTCTGCATTGCAAAGTCATATGGGTCTTTGTCATTTCCGATTCCGTTCAAGTAACTGGAGCGCCCCCAGAACCAAACAGAACCGTCTGTTTTAACCGCTGCAACACTCAAACTGCCACAAGTGACCGCTGCAACACTATCCAACACTTTACAAGGGGTCAACTGGTATGGGATGCCCTGTGTAGAGTAATCCGTCCCGCTATAGCCGTTGCCGACATTTCCACAGTCATTTTGACCCCACATCCAAAGTGAACCATCCGCTTTTAAGGCAGCAGAAACAGATAGGTTGTTGCAAACCGAAACCGCATTGTCCATCACTTTGCAAGGCGTTTCATAGGTGCCCCAATTGACGGCTCCGTTTGCCATCTGTCCACTCGCATTAGCACCCCATACCCAAAGAGAGCCATCCGTCTTGGCAACGGTTGTCACAAAACCGTTGCAATTCACGGAGCGAACATTTTCCATCATCTTAATCGGTACGGTTTGAAGCGCAGACAAATCATAAAATTCATTGCACAATCTGGATTTAGCACCCCACATCCAGAGAGAACCGTCCTTCGTAATTGCAGCCGTATTAGAACTGCCACAACTGACAGCAACAACATTTTCCAAAACACGGACAGGAACAGAGGAATCATTTGTAGTGCCATTCCCTAACTGCCCGTCAGAATTTTTACCCCACATCCAGAGAGAGCCATCTTCTTTGATTGCGGCATAGGTATCATCAGACACACTGACAGAAACTACTCCATCCATGATTTTTTTAGAAGTAAAGCGTTCAATATAGTTATAATTTTTATCATAGTAACTATATTTAAAAGTCCACAGTGAACCATCTGTTTTTACAACAGCGTGTTCCCACAACCCACAACTCACTGTGCGTACATTCTCCATAATTTTTGTGAACACCGGCGATGTCCCACGGTTTTCCAGTCCTAAATTTTGATAATTGGGATCACTAATCCAAAGTACACCATTGGTATCTACAACCGCCAGTATGTCACTACCTAAGCTGATTGTATTTACTTGCCCCACCGTGGCAGAATCAGCGGCCAAGGCGGGAACGCTCATTCCCAAGCAAAGCATAAGGACGAGCGCAAGAGATAAAATACGCTTCTTCATCTTTTCTTCCTCCCTAAATAAATATTTTGCCGAAGATTGCTGTTTTTAGTCTAACACATATTTTTCATTGGTGCAATCACTATTTGTGAGGCGTTGCCTAACATACATTTCTAATGAATTTGGGTACACTTTCGTTAGGTGGTGGCTCACAAAATGGAACAATTTGATTTTGATAAAGATATTTATAGCACAATACGGCGCAACATCAAGAAATACCGAAAACAGCGCGGCCTAACAGCTGCGGAATTGGCTGAACGAATCGGGCGCTCCCATGACTTTGTGCGACAAATCGAAAGTGAAAAGGTTGCCTACAATTTCAGCGTGGATACCTTTTATAGAATTTCCGTAGCACTGGAAGTCAGCTTAGACCAGTTAATAGAGAATAAATAATGTATTATCATTCAGCGAGGTAATTATTATGGGTGACAAATATATAGAGCAAGCGCAAGATGCTGCTTGGACAGAATATGAACGATTCAAAAAAGACTATGAGTTGTCCTTGAAGAACAACAAAGCATTTCCCGATATTGTAAAAGACATCATGGATCGTGAAAAGCTAACAATTGAAAAATTAGTAAATAAATCTTTGCTTGATAGACAGACTATTAACCGATTCAGAACGGGGAAAATTAAAACCAAGACTCGTGTAATGGACTATGTACCTTCTATGAGAAGCATAGTCGCTTTTTGTATTGCCTGCAATATGGATATGCTAAACACAGTAACACTGCTTGAATCATTAGGCTTAACTTTTAGGAGAACAAGCAAGGTAGACTACGCATATTCTTATTTAATTGTGAATTACAGAGGAAAATCAATTCCTGAGTGCAATGAGGTACTAAAAATTCTGGGAATTGATGACGAAGATTTACTACGCGACCCGGATAATTTTGCTCAAGCAAAATTGGATTAATAGAATAATTTTATGCAAAATTAACAATTACATAAAGTGGTACTATTCCGCAAAGAAAACGCTCCTTAAGGAGCGTTTTTTTGTTGTAAAATCTATAATCAGCTTCAAAATCGGCCTTGATTCGCTTAAAATCGCAATCAAAACGAACCTTTTAATAGTAACATCTTATGGTACGGAAAAATCAGTGTATCGCTGCTAAGATATAGGTAACACAAGGCCATGTGAAAAGAGCGCGTTGGTGTGAAGCTGACACCAACGCAGAAAGGAGACCTTATATGTCCCAGAAAAAGAAAATCACCACAATCCAACTGATTCCCACCGATGACGGTCGAACGCTTATTCTCTACGCTGATAGCGCTGCCACAGCTAAACTGGCGGCTGGGAAAGTGGACGAGGCAGAGTTTACGGCATTTTGCATCGAAAGCGATTGTGCTGCAACGATTGTCTTTGAGGAAGGTGTTCCCCAGAAAATCGTCATGAACTAAATCATAGCTGTCCTATCGGCTTGACGGGGAGAAAGGAGCATATAGTATGCCTTACAAACTGTCGGTAGACCTTCCCGCAGTCAATGCGGGGTATGATTACGCTGTACTTACAGGAAAATCCAGTATTTTTCCATACGGAAGTGATGGAAAACGCAGTTCCAGTGAAGCTATCGGAGTTAAGCTGACCGTGGCGCTGCAAGGCGCGCGCCTCGCCCCCCTTACGGTCAAGTTTGACCATGACCCTCTCAAAGTTACTGACGAAGAAATTGAGGAAGCTGTTATGAACTGTAAGCCTTTGTTTGTACAGATTCCCGACTGCGCTGTGAGTCTTTTTTCCAGCAATGGTAGCGGTATCGGTATGACCGCTACCGCCCAGACCGCCCAGATCGTTACCCTTAACAGCAAATAAAAATATAGGGCAGGCATAGGTTTTCCTATGTCTGCCCGGAAAGGAATTTTGCATGGAGCAAGTAAAAAACCTAATATTTCAAAACGATAATTTCACTTTCTATGCTGCTGCACTTGCCCTCGCCTTGACTGTGGCTATCTGCCTTGTTCAAGTCATTCGTACACCGCCGCTTTTGAAACGGCGATTTGACCGCGCTGTGCGGCGCTGCGACCTGCACAACGCGCAAAACGAATACCCTGTGCTTATCAGCGTCAAACGGGATAAGGACAAGCCTCATGGCTTGATTTTGAAGGTCAGAAATAAAGGACTGTCACTGCCGGATTTTAATAACCACTATGAGCGATTGAGGGTAGCTATGGGCGGAATTTTCCGCATGGAGTACGGGCGCAATATAAACTATACCCTTCTATTCTTTCTTCCACAAAAATATATTTGCCCCGCCTTGTTCACGCCAGATGATTCGGCTTCCGGCAGCATTGATGTGAAGCACATAATCAATATGCTGATTGTCGGTGCGACAGGCACGGGAAAAACTGTTGCACTAAAAATCCTGCTTGCAAAAATTGCACGATTCCAGCCGGACGCGAAAATCTGGCTGCTTGATTTCAAGCAATTCGACTTTCGCAATCTTTCGGACAAACCCAGATATTACGGTTACACAGACTGTCTGCAAGGCTTGGAAGATTACTATGCGGCGTTCAAGCAGCAGCAGGAAAGCGGCACAGCGGGTGCGCCCCAATACCTTATCATTGATGAGTGGGGCAGCTTTCTCCTGTCTTTGGATAAGAAAACCGCCGAACAGACAAAAGCAAAACTCGCGGAGCTGCTCATGCTGGGGCGGGCATATCGCTTCTTTCCGATTGTCGGAATCCAGAGACCGGATGCTGCCTATTTTGCCGGGGCGAGAGATAACTTTCAATGCTGTCTTGCTCTTGGCAATCTCAGCCGTGAGGGGCGTAGGATGCTGTTCCCGGATGATTTTGCAGAATCCATTACACCGTGCAGCAAGCGCGAGGGGCATCTTTATATTGATGGCGTTGGTATCGAGAAAATCAGAATTGCAGAGGTGCAGAGCATGGATGCTTTGGACGAGGCGATTCAAGAGGCAATGAGCCGTTAAAACGGGCGGAGCGGGCGGCGAAGCAGCGCGAGAGCCGCCGAACCGCCCGCCGCCGCAGGCGGCTTAACTTGATATTTTATGAACATTGACAGAATCCCGGATGTGCGGCCAGACACGGCGGAAACGCCCGTGACGGTCAAACGATGCGGGAATGTGATTGAAGTTCGCTATATGCGTTCAACTCCATGTGCTGTCATTGAAAAGGTAAGCGCCGACTTGTATGTTGATAAACGGACGGGCGAAGTCAAAGAATTCTGTCATTCCGCAAACCGGGCAGACAGCAAAGCCAGTGTTGCACAATCGCTCCGCAAGCTGCGCGACTTAATCAATGCCAATCTAACAGCCCCGGAAACGGCATTGTGGGTAACGCTGACATATAAAGAGAATATGCAGGATGAAAGGCGCGTCTACGAAGATTTCCGCCGTTTCTGGCAGCGATTTCGATATTACCTCAAAAAGCATGAATACCTACCTGCGGAATATATCACAGCAGCAGAACCACAAGGGCGGGGCGCATGGCATTTGCATTGCCTCTTTCTGTTCCCGGAAAAAGCTCCTTTCATTCCTAATGCAGATATGGCGCGAATTTGGGGGCATGGATTTACCAAGACCAAAAGCCTACAAAGAATTGACAACCCCGGCTTGTACCTAACCGCATATCTGGGCGATATGGAATTATCGGAAGCACTCCGCGTCGGAAATGCAAAAGGACAGATAGCCGAGGCGGAAATAACAGACGCACAAGGCAAGCGCCGAAAGAAAGCAATTATCAAAGGGGCGCGGCTGCATCTGTACCCGCCCGGCTTTAATCTGTACCGAGCAAGCCGGGGTGTGAAAAGGCCGGAAATATGGCAGACAACGGAAGCCGAAGCGCAAGCATTGGTACACGGCGCACCGCTCACCTATGAAAAGACAATCTCCATTACCGATGAAGCCGGGGCAGTCAAAAACATTATCAACTATCGACAATACAATAGTGCCTCAAAGGAGGGAGGCCAGCTTGACACAGCGCAAGAAGCAATACCATCCAAAGATACCTGACTATGAATTAGAGGCGATTGCTCGCTGTCTGCTCCCGGATATACAAAGCTATTTTGAAAGTGACGAGGGCAAGCGGGCCTTTGCCGAATGGCAAGCACAGCAGCAAAAACAGGGTGATAATTCCAAATAACAGCGGCGGCAGTATGTAGCACACATACCGCCGCCGTTTTTACTTTATACTATCTCGTCTAAATAAATGATAAATCCGAACCCATTCCCTATCGGAAAAAGGTTCGGATTATCTTGATTTGGTGGAGGCGGGGGGAGTCGAACCCCCGTCCGAAAACGCTTCCTCGGGAACCTCTCCGGGCGCAGACGGTCATTTACATTCCCTTACCCCGGCGTAGGCCGTCAAACTACAGGGCTTGGTAGCTTCATTGTTCATGGTGCGCTCAAAGCTTTGCGCACACACGTGCACCACTAAACGACGCCCCGTTCCGGCTCGTGGTCCTTCCGGACGGGACGGTCACGGCTTAAGCCGCGACAAGCTCAACGTTATCGTTGTTCTTTAATTTATAAGCTGCCCATTTTAAGGATGATAGGCGCATCCGCCCGCTATTCCCGCCTCTACGTCCCCGTCGAAACCAGTACGCCCCCGGCTCGTCGCAAAGTCCGCTTTCTTCCGGACACCCGCCAAAGGCGGACATCCGTCAGGCCGCTCCCTTGCTCCTCACCTTCCCGGTGAACCCGCTGACGCTGGGCTTCACCGGGAGAGATGAGGTTGCAGGACATTTCTGCGTGGAATTGAGTCGTGTCGTTGAGCTCTCCTGAAAATCAGCACTTGGCCGGGGCAGGATAGTCCACGCCGAAGGTCTCCACAGTGACGGACTTCATCCGCTGCTCCTGCTTGGGCTTATCCATCCGGTCCCGGTCTGCGTTCACGATGGTATCGGCCACGTCCATGCCCTCGATCACCTTGCCGAAGGCGGCATACTCGCCGTCCAGATGGGGGGCCTTCTCCACCATGATAAAGAACTGGCTACCGGCGGAGTTGGGATTCATGGCGCGGGCCATGGAGAGTACACCCCGGTCGTGCTTGAGGCTGTTCTGCACCCCGTTGTGGCTGAACTCACCGCGGATGGAATAGCCGGGGCCACCCATGCCGTTGCCGTTGGGGCAGCCGCCCTGGATCATGAAACCAGGGATCACCCGGTGGAAGATCAGGCCGTTATAAAAGCCGGACTGCACCAGGCTGATGAAGTTGTTGACCGTGTTGGGCGCCACTTCCGGGTAGAGTTCAGCGACCATTTTGCCGCCGTTCTCCATCTCAAAGGTGACAATGGGATTTTGAGCCATTGGATTCCTTCCTTTCCCAGGGGGATGCCCCCCTCTTTGACATCAATAACCGCCGGTGCGGCGGGATTTCATAGTGCGGTCCATTTCCCTCTTGGCGTCCTTGGCCGCGGCGGAGGCCCGCTTGTCGTAGAGCTTCTTGCCTTTGGCCAACCCCACCTCCAACTTGACCCTGGGACCGCGGAAGTAGAGAGACAGAGGCACCAGCGCGTATCCATCCTGCTTTACCTTGGCGAAGAGGCGGAGGATCTCCCGCTTGTGCATCAGCAGCCGGCGAGAGCGCAAGGGGTCCTTGTTGAAGATGTTCCCTTTCTCATAGGGGCTGATGTGCATGCCGTGAACGTGCATCTGTCCGTCTTTCACGATACAGAAAGAGTCTTTGAGGTTGACATGGCCCTGGCGGATGGACTTGACCTCGGTGCCCGCCAGCTCGATGCCCGCCTCGTACTTATCTTCAATAAAGTAATCGTGGTAAGCCTTGCTGTTCTTTGCAACCACCTTGATTCCCTTGCCGTCCATGTCCTCACCCCCGGCCTGCGTTCCGGCTGTATATGCCTAGGTTTTTATTATACCACGCTTGTCAATAGGTCAGACGGGAAAGTAGGAGAGCAGCGCGGTGAGGGCGTCCTGATCCCACACGGGGCGGCCGTGCTCGGCCAGCCGGGCTTCCAGATGGGGGCGTGCGGTCTCACAGCGGCCGAACTCCGACAGCCGCGCAATGGCCTGCTCCTCCCCCGCTCCCAGCGAGAGCCACCAGCGGTCCTCCCACCAGAGCAGCGCCGCATCCGGCCGCGGTGCGGGCAGATCCCGGGCCGCGGCCACCACAGGCTCCAGCTCGTCAAAAGAAAACCAGGCCCGCTCCGGCGCGCGGACATGGGCAAACACCAGAACGCCGCAGGCATCCGGGTAGGCCTCGATCTCGATGGAGCCCTCCAGAGTGATCCCCGCCTCGTGGAAGGCGGTCTGTGTAATGGCCAGCGCCCGTTCCAGAGTCAGCCCTGCCGGGGTGAGACCGTGCTCCTTCAAGTCCGCAGGTGTGATGTACAGCGCCACGCTGGCGCTTCCGATTGGCTGGATCGTCATAACGGGCCTCCTTTTGCAAAAATCAATCCGACCGTTGATGGTATTATACCGGATGGCCGTGGACTTTGGATAGCTGTAATGATTGGGGGGATTGGCAAAGGGGCGGAATCTATGATATAATGTGGTTTAATCTGGATGCCGCAGTGCAAAGGCTGTGCAAAGAAAGGGATATGCCGGATGGAACTGATGGAAAAGACAGTGGAGAGCCGCGTGCTCTTTGAGGGAAAGATCATCACGGTGCGGCTGGACAAGGCGGAACTGCCCAACGGCCGCGTGGCCTCCCGGGAAGTGGTGGAGCACCCCGGCGGGGTGGCTATTCTGCCCCTGTTTGACGACGGCACGGTGAGCCTGGTCCGCCAGTTTCGCTACCCCTTCCAGGAGGTGGTGGCCGAACTGCCCGCAGGGAAGTTGGAGCGGGGCGAGGACCACCGTCTGGCCGCCCTGCGTGAGCTGGAGGAGGAGGTGGGCGCCTCCTGCGGGAGGCTGACCTACCTGGGGTGTCTCTACTCCTCCCCCGGCTTTTCCTCGGAGGTGCTTCACATGTATCTCGCCCAAGAGCTGACTGAGGGAGCCTGTCATCCGGACGAGGACGAGTTCCTCTCCGTGGAGCGCATCCCCTTCTCCGCCCTGGTGGAGCAGGTACGGCAGGGGGAGATCAAGGACGCCAAAACTGTGGCGCTGGTGCTGAAGGCCAAGCTGCTGCTGGGACTGTGAGTGTGTGGAGGAATTGCCATGAACAAGCGTATCCTGATCGTGGAGGACGAGAAAAACATCGTCGATATTCTCAGCTTCAATCTGTCCAAGGAGGGCTATGAGACGCTGGAGGCCTACGACGGCGAGGCGGGCCTCCAGTTGGCCCTGGAGCAAAACCCGGATCTGATTCTCCTGGATCTCATGCTGCCCAAGATGAATGGTTTTGACGTATGCCGCAGCCTGCGCAGGGAAAACCGGAGCACACCGGTCATCATGCTTACCGCCCGTGAGGAGGAGACCGACAAGGTCCTGGGGCTGGAGCTGGGGGCCGATGACTATATCACGAAGCCCTTCTCCATGCGGGAGCTGCTGGCCCGGGTAAAGGCCAATATTCGCCGCAACGAGATGGTGGCCGCCGCCGGCGCGGCCGCTCCCCTGGGGGGCCAGCGTATTGAGCATGGCCGTATCGTCATCGATGTCGACCTGATGATCGCCTACAAGGATGATCACCCCCTGGAGCTGACACAGCGGGAATATGAGCTGCTGAAATTTCTGGCCTCCCAGCCCGGAAAGGTCTTTTCCCGGGAGGCTCTGATGGAGCACGTCTGGAACTATGAGGGTTATGTAGGCGATGTGCGCGCCGTCGATGTAGCCGTGCGCCGCCTGCGCGAAAAGGTGGAGGATAATCCCGCAGTCCCGCAGTTTATCGTCACTCGAAGGGGCCTGGGCTATTACTTCAACGCATAAAACTCCAGCAAGGCAAGCCGCAGGTTGAATTCGCGTTGCCTGAAATCTTACATCCCTATGGAGTCTCCGTGTGGCCTGGCGTGCAGGGAACGGACGACTCCGCAGCGCTGTAGTTCATCATAACCGGGAGGCCATCGGGTACTGCTTCAACGCTTCGGCTCAGGACGCCGTTGCATCTCTTGGAAGAATTGGGAGGGGGTGTCTCCATGTTTCGAAGCCTGCACATGAAGCTCATGCTCATCATGACGCTGCTGATTATCTCCCTGATGACGGTGGTAGGTGCATTTCTGATCAATTCGGTTGCCAATTACTACACGCAGGACTTCTATACCCAGATGTCCGAGGCCTTTGGCGACCCGGACTTCTGGAAGGACTTGGAGACTCCCATCGAGGGTGAGGAGGACGCCGCATCCAGCATCGCCCACATTCTGGATACCAACAGCACCCTCGGCATTGACAACCGCAGCCGGAAATACTACGTACTGGACGGTACCGACGGCCACTGGCTGGCAGGCTCCGACGATAAGGAGTCCGGACAGGCGATGCCCAATGATTCCCGCAACCTGATGCGGGTGCTGGCGGGTGAGGATGCCAGCGACGATAACTCCCCCGCCGCCGCCTATATGGACGTAGCCGTGGCAGTACAGCGGGGCGAGGGCCGCTACATCGTCTATGTGCAGGACAACGGCGCCAATGTGTCCGCCCTCAACAGCGAGCTGATCACGCTGATCGTAGAGGCGTTGATCTTCGGCCTTATCATCTCCGTGCTTCTCTCCTTCCTGCTGTCCAAGACGCTGATCACCCCCATTGAGCGGCTGACCGAGGGCGCTGAACGGGTGGCGGACGGCGACTTTTCCCACAAAATCGAGGTGGCCTCCCGGGACGAGATCGGCGTGCTCACCGGCACCTTCAATGACATGGCCCAGCAGCTCAAGCGCACCCTGGAAGAAGTGGAGAACGAGCGCACCAAGCTGGGCACTCTCTTTCTGCATATGACCGACGGTGTGGTGGCCTTCTCCCGGGACGGCTCGGTTATCCAGTCCAACCCCGCCGCCGAGGAGATGCTGGGCCGATCCATTCCCATTGGCGGCAGTGAGAACTACGATACACTCTTCTCCGACATTGCTCCCCTCCAGGGGGTGTTGGCCGTGGAGCAGCCCGGCTACCTGGACGGTGAGCGGGATGTGGGCGGCCGCAGCCTGGAGCTTCTGCTCACCCCCTTTGACCAGGAGCGTCTGGGCGGCGTTCTTGTCGTCATTCACGACGTAACCGAGCAGCGCAAGACCGAGGAGCTCCGCCGGGAGTTTGTGGCCAACGTGTCCCACGAGCTGCGCACTCCCCTGACCAACATCCGCTCCTATGCGGAGACGCTGGCGGACAATGCAGGAGAGCTCCCTCCCAACACGGAAAAAAACTTCCTGGGTGTTATTCTCAACGAATCCGACCGTATGACCCACATTGTGCAGGATCTGCTCACCCTCTCCCGCTTTGACTCCGGCCGGGCCGAGCTGAAGCTGGCCCCCTTCCCTTTCGGACAGGCGGTGCAGGATGTCTACAACGCCAACCTGATGGAGGCCCAGCGCCACGGCCACGCCATGGAGCTGGACATCACGGAAGAGCTGCCTGAGATTACCGGGGACCGTGAGCGGATCGTACAGGTGATGATGAATGTGGTATCCAACTCCATCAAATACACCCCCGATGGCGGCCGCATCCGTATCTCCGCCGGCCGCCAGGACCGGCGGGTGTGGATGGAAGTGGCCGACAACGGCATCGGCATCCCCAAGGAGGACCGGGGCCGCATCTTCGAGCGGTTCTACCGGGTGGATAAGGCCCGCTCCCGCGAGTCGGGCGGCACAGGACTGGGGCTCTCCATTGCCAAGGAGATCATAGACCGCCATGAGGGCACCATCGAGTTGGTGGACCGCTCCGGTCCCGGTCTGACGGTACGAATCACCCTGCTGGTGGAGGGCCCGCACCATGGAAGGGAATAAGCGCGTGCGCCGCCGCAGACGAAACACCGTGGAGCGGCTTAAAAACCTGCTGATCCTGCTGCTCACCCTCTCCGCCGTGGTGCTCACGGTCCGGGTGCTGATGTTCAACGGGCTGGTGGATAAGGGCCCCCGGGGCTGGCTGGATCATCTTCTCTCACTTTTAAATCCAGGACAGAGCGTTCCGGCGGACGCCCCCGAGGCGACCGGACAGGCCGGAGCCGCCGCCCAGCCCGTGCGTATTGCTGTCTGCGATGGGGTGGACCGCTTTGCGGTTCAGTATGACCCAGCCCAAGCCGACCGCCTGTTCAGTTCGGTAGGCATCCTGCTCAGCGAGGCTCTCTCCAGCGCCGCCTCTCCCCATACAGTTCCGGAGTCAGCCTGGCGGGACGCCCTACAGGCCCCGGGCGTGTGGTTCGACTTCCTGGGAGAGCTCCCGTTGGAGGCCCTATACGCCTGGATGGGCGAGGGCGGCAGCAACCCCTCCCTTACTGCTACAGCCCGCCAGTTGGCCGTGGCCCAGGATCTGGATGGTGGGGTCTCCCTGTACTATCATAATGAATCAGATGGCCTGTATTATGCCTGTGAAACGGAGGTCGCCTACACTGGCCATATGGACGAGCTGGTTTCCGGCCACGGAAGCAACGGTGCATTTTTTGTCTTTGAGTTGGAGGCGGACCGGGGCTATGCCGGGCTGGACCCCTATGTACTGCTCACCTCCGCCACGCCGAGCCCCCTGGTGTACCACTCCGCCAACCCCCTCTCCTCCCCGGACGAGGCCACTGTATCGGCCCTTCAGGCCGCTGTTTCTTTCCAGACACAGAGCGATGCCCTGTACGAAATCCCTGGCGGCCTGCGCCTCCGGGTAGGACGGGAAACTCTGGAGATCGGCAATGACGGCACCGTGTCCTACCACACCTCAGAGGATGCGGCCTCCCGCTATCCCATCGGAACCACAGATGGCTATACGGTGTCGGAGCTGGTGGAAACCACCCGGCGGCTGGCCGCAGATACTGTGGGCGCCTCCTGCGGCGCCGCCCAACTCTACTTGATGGATATCACAGAAGGAGCCGACGGCACCACAGAGGTCTGCTATGGCTACAGCCTGAGCGGAGCGGCCGTTCTCCTTCCAGAGGACGGCTGCGCCGCCCGGTTCACGGTGCGGAACGGACAGATCATAGACTATACCCTGCGCTTCCGCCGCTATGAGGAGACTGCGGAGCACAGCCTGCTTCTTCCCGAGCGGCAGGCCGCCGCCGCGCTGGAGGCCCTGTCTCCCGAGGGAAGGGAGTTAGTGGTCTTTTATACGGATAATGGCGGTGACACTGTGGAGGCCGGCTGGACCGCCAGATAGGAATGATGCCCTGTGGAATGGTCCAAATTAAAAAACATCATCCTGCTTCTGCTGGTATCCGTCAATGCCTTCCTCCTGATTCTGGTGGGTGTGCAGGAGAGCCGTGCCGCCCGCTATGAGGAGGATACGCGCCAGGCGGCCGTGCGCGTTCTGGAGCAGAGCGGCATCACCTTCGGCCCGGAGCGGGTCCCCCAGGAGGCCGGACTCTCCCCTCTGACCGTCACCCGCGACCGGGAAAGCGAGGCCATCGTGGCGCAGACTCTGCTGGGCGATGTCTCCCGCGAGGGGGAAAACGATGTCCGGCATCGGTATTCCAGTGTACAGGGCACCGCTGAATTCTCCATGAACGGCACCTTCTCAGTGCGTTTTCAACCTGGTGCCTGGGCCAAGGAACATGAGCGCTCCTACGAGGATGCCTCCCAGTCATGCCTGGAGCGAATCGATTTCCAGGGCACTCTCATCTCCTCCGAGTCCGGTGAGCGCCCGGGGCAAACGGTACTGACCTACTACCAGAACTGGGAGGGTACCCCCCTTTTTTCCTGTCAGGTCACCCTGCTCTGGCAGGATGACACACTGCTCCGCATGGAGGGCCAGCGCCTGTCCGGCACCGTAACCTCGTCCAGCGAGGAAGAGACCCTCTCTGCCGCCACAGTCCTGGTCCGTTTTCTGGCCGGTGTGACAGAGGGTGGCTTTGTGTGCAGCCGCATTGACGAAATGAACGCGGGCTATCTGATTGTCAGCGGCACCACGCGGCCTGTCGAGCTCACACCGGTCTGGCGCATCACCACAGACAGCGGCGCCTATTATGTGGACGCCATAACGGGAGAGCTCTCCCCCACCGAAGATTGACAAATGCCCCCTCCTACCATTTGTGTCCGACTTGGACACATCCAGCTTATCCAGGCTGGTGCCGACCTGGTTCCATACCTGGATGAGCACCACCTCATCCCCGCTGTAGAGGCGACGGAGCGAATCCGGCGTGATTCCTTTTCCGCAAGCTCAGTCAGCAAGCGCGGTACTTGCGGAATTTTGGACTTGATTGCTACCCGCAATAAGGGAATGGGCGCCGGGCTGCAATAATTTCATGCCGTACCTCAAATTTTGTATCGTATTTTTACCTCTGCCCGTGGCACCCTAGTGGTGAGGTGATACTATGGCAAAGCAAGGTATGTCCCGCCCCGAGCGGACGCACACCCAACCCCACAACGACGCCCCACCCGTCCCCGAGCTCCAGGGCAAGGCGAAGCACACCAAGAAAAAGGCCAATCCCATTGTGGCAGGCACCTCCGGCCCCACAATGCTGGTTTACCACGAGCGTCCGATTCCCGTTGACGCATACCCCGAGCTGGACACTGATCTGGCGCGGGATAACCTGGAGAATGACCTCCCTGCTGCTGATCTGGAAGATCTATAGTCCTGAGCCGCCCCTTTCATGGGGCGGCTTTTTGTGGACCATTTCGAACTACTCAACCGTTGCGGTCATAGGATACTCTACCGTATTTGGGAGAGGAGGTTCTACTGTGGAACCAGATAAGTCCGTAACCATGTACGCCACGGTATGCAGATCCTGCGCCTCACAGCTTCTTGTGTGCGACCATTGCACCAATCAAGCCGTCGTTGTGCACGCCGGTAACGCTCTCTGTTTTTGCCCTGGCTGTCAAGTATGCATCCACTACAACGGAGTAATGACGCATAGCATCCCCCCACAGATCAGCGCCACCTGTATTCACGCCATGGGATAATGATTCTCTCGGCCTACAGGATGCTCGCTTAGCCGCTGGACTTCTCGTCCTTGCCGGGTACTCCCACGGCTCCTATTCGGCATTCCAACAATACATGCCGCCCGCGTGGGACACGGAATGTTCCGACCGGAAATGCAAGAAGCAGCTTCTAAACAGTTGAAAAAGCTTCGCCTATACATCCCTCAGGCTCCTGTGGTAAACCTTACTTGTAAGTTAAGGAGGACTGGCAGATCACCTTGTATAAGTGCGCCCCTATCCGGATACTACATACAGATTTACTGGTTAAAAAGCAGGATATATTATGGTATCAAAGCTGTGATTGATTTTTGTACCCACTCGCTGAAATCACGGGGCATGCGCCGGATTGCTGGCCGTCTGTTCGTCGGACTTTGATCCGCGTTGTGCACGTTGTAATGTTTGTACGCCGGCAATGGGCTTATTGCGCCCTGATCTACTGGTTATGTAAAGACGAATTATTTTAATCATCATAATTAGAATGATAGTAAAAAGTGCAGCTATATGGCTGTGTTGTTTTATGCTATGCTAATTCCGTTATCAGGTGGCATTTCTCACCCGTGGATTTATTCCAACTCCCTGGAGACTTGACAGAGATAAAAACAGACCGGCCTTCATTTGGAATATTCACCCATCAGGTCCGAAAACAAGCACGAATTGTTTTCGGGCCTTTTTCTGTCCAAAAGGATAACACAAACCTGGCGCAGAGGAGCGCTCCCCATACCGGTTTCACCAGTATACCAGTGTATCTTTCCGTCCTGCTGCCGGGGGCGGACCACGGACGCCGGCAGTATCATCTGCCCCTCACCCAAGGACGCGCGGCCGCTGTGGGAGCCCGGCTGGCCTCCATCCTCTCATTCCAGTCACCTCAATGCGTTTACCGCTCCCGGTGCTGACTGTGATGGCAGTTTCCCGCGGAAATCTGCCAGAAACAGTCGGCCCGCGCCGTTGGGTGCACTGCGTCCTTTTTTGATTTTGAAAAGCAAGAGCGGTCGGCCGGTTTCACTGAATCCCATCCTGGAGCCACGCCTCCGGTATCATCTCGAGCAGACGCTACAGGGATGCAAGCTCCTTATCCCGGACAGTGTGCCCACCCATCAGGACATCACGGTCCTCCAGGCTTTTCGTTCCTACGCCCAAGAGCCGGACTCCACTCGCTCAATGGCCTCCCACGGCCTCCGACACACCTACGCGGGCGAATGGTACGAAGCCAACATCTCACTATGCGGCCCAAAAGGCCGTGGCCGGGTTCCTCGGCCATGGGCGGGACGATGTGACCAACCTCTATTTTATGTCCCGCCCAAGACAGACCGTGAAGCGGCAGGAAATGATTTTGTCGTCCCTCTTATTTTCTCTAATGTTTTCCATTTGATACACCCTTAGGCTATCCAACATGAACGCCGGAAGCAGGGTCACGCCGCTCCTATCTCCAAGGGCGCTCCAATGCCTGACACGGAGCCCCACCATGACAATCCCTTTGACACCGATTTGCAAGTCCTCCATTCAAAGGACTTTTTCGCACGCATGAAAAGCACGGTTAAACCCGTGACGCCGATGATAACGCCGTGGTCGGTGTCCACCGTCTGGCGGCCCAAGTAGTGGGCCCCCCGGGGCCTGCCGGGGCGGTTCAGATGGCCGTCCTCCGGGTCAGTGTGGCACACACGCTTTCTGGTGTGGCAGCTATCCTTTTTGAGCTGTTTGGTTCGTTTGGAACGGTGTTTTCCGGTCCACTGGGCCGGTTCCTCCAGCCCCTCCTCCCCGTAGGTGTCCAGACGGTCTCAATAATTCCCTGGGCTCTCCTGGAGCTCCATCAGCTCCTCCGAGGCACGGGAGGCATTGGCCTTCACATAAGTCGGTACCCAAGCCGACCGGTCACAGGGCCGTTTGGGACACACTGGCGTACTATTTCCTCAAACAGCCGCCGGAAGCTCTTGCCGAAGGAGGGCTTCCTCCACCGCAGCTGGGAGACGGTACTGTGGTCCGGCACCCGGTCCAGGAGGTCCAGGCCCAAGTACGTCCGAATTGGGGACTTTGTCAGCGGCTTCATCGTGGCCAGAAGTGCCAGAGGGTTTGGGGGCACCCCAACAAGCATTTTTGCGGTGCAAAAACGGCAAGTGTCTATACACTTGCCTTGCTTGATACTAACGTGCACCCCACAAACCTGCGGAAATGCAAAAAATCGAATTATCTTCCTATCCTTGATGTATTCAAGGATTTTGCTGCAATAGTAGTTGACGATTCCCCCAATCACAATAGAAATCTGAGGAAAATCTTAATATTTTCTCATGTAAGGCTCAACAATTATAATATCCCTTTCTATTACAATATGTGGCGGACAATGCAAAGGAGGAGCGAAGTATCATGCCGGACAAAATACTAGTCGTCGATGATGAGGTCGAGATTGCGGATTTGATTGAAGTATATCTGAACAACGAAAATTATAGCGTGTTTAAATTCTATTCTGCAAAAGAAGCCCTCGATTGTATCAACACAACAAATCTTGACCTTGCGATCCTGGACGTCATGTTACCGGATATAGATGGATATACGCTATGCCAGAAAATCAGAACAAGACACACATATCCAATTATTATGCTGACAGCCAAAGACGGAGAAACGGATAAAATCAACGGTCTGACACTTGGTGCAGACGACTATATGACAAAACCTTTTCGTCCGCTTGAATTAGTTGCAAGGGTGAAATCTCAGCTGCGACGGTACAAAAAATACAATCCCGCGCAAGCTGAAGCGGAGGCCGGTGATGTCATGACCCACGCCGGTTTGGAGATGAATGTAAAAGCTCACCAGTGTTTGTTGGATGGAAAATCACTTACGCTGACGCCTACTGAATTTTCGATCTTACAGATCCTTTTAGAAAGCAAGGGAACGGTTGTCAGCGCCGAGGAGCTTTTTTACAGAATTTGGGCGGATGAATATTACAGTAAAACGAACAACACAATCACGTCCCACATTCGCCATTTAAGAGAAAAGCTGAATGATACGATGGACAATCCAAAATATATCAGAACGATATGGGGGGTCGGTTATAAAATTGAAGATTAAGTTCAGCAACGATTATGCTACATTTCGGGCTAAAATCACGCGTCGTTTTTGCGGTAACGCTTTGTTATCGATCCTTATCGTAATTGTTCTTTATGTGTTGCTGTGGAGACAGCGAGGAGGAAACCTAATTGCATACTTTTTGATGCATTTTTTTGGAGTAGACCGTGAAACTGCGAACATGATCTATTTCTACTATTTTCGAAGTTACAGGGAAGTGTTCTTTGCAGCGGCAATTACATTCGTCTTTGCGTTTTTGCTCCTGCGCCTATTCCGATGGATGACCAAATACTTCAAGGAGATCGATCAGGGAATTGACGCTCTGCAGGTGGACGATTCAAAGGCGATCCGCCTATCACCAGAAATGCTGCCATTTGAGAGTAAATTAAATGCTGTAAAGCAGACACTGGAGCGACAAAAGGCGGAAACGGCCCTTGCGGAACAGCGGAAAAATGAGTTGGTAATGTATCTGGCCCATGATATTCGTACCCCACTCACATCCGTTATCGGCTACTTGAGCCTTTTGCACGAAGATCCGGATATGCCAGCCCCTCAGCGTGTGAAGCATGTACGTATTACATTGGAAAAAGCGTACCGGCTGGAAAAGATGATCAATGAATTCTTTGAAATCACTAGGTACAATTCACAGCAAATCAAGCTAATAAAAGAGTCGATAGACCTCTCCTATATGCTGATACAATTATCCGATGAGTTGTCTCCGGTCTTTTCTCAGCGCGGGCTCTCAATTAAACTGGAAATTGATGAAGATTTAACAGTTTGTGCGGATGCGGATCAGTTGGCCCGTGTATTCAGCAATATATTAAAAAATGCGGCGGCATACAGCTATCTGAATACAGAAATCAGAATCTCTACCGAGAAAGTGAGAGGACATGTCTTCGTCATTTTTCAAAACAAGGGGAATACAATCCCGGCTGAGAAGTTGTCCTCCCTCTTTGATAAGTTCTACCGCTTGGATGAATCCCGCGCCTCTGATACAGGCGGCACGGGGCTTGGGCTGGCAATTGCAAAGGAAATCATTCTTTTACATGGCGGTACGATCCATGCATCGAGCGAAAATGACACGGTCACATTTACGGTTCAACTGCCTGCGGCAGATTCAGAAAACATCTATCCTTCCTCAAGTTTTTCTCAAGAAACAAACAACTGAATATTCAAACTTGCCACGCTCCTGTTCAGTACAATGATAACTGTCAGGAGCGTGGTTTATTTTGCATTTTAGAAAAGGAGCATACCTATGAAAGAAACATTCGGCCAAAAAACCAGGCGGAGTCACAAACGCAACCAGCGGGTAGTGATGTTTTGGTGCGCATTTGTTTTTGCATTTGTCATCGCAGGAGTCTGGCTTTTTAGAGGAACCTTATTTCAGAATGATAGCGGCGCATCTTCCTCGGGCACCAATCAATCCCGGCATGATGCGTGCGGGACGGCAGACAGCAGGCAAAAAAGTACAGATGTTACCCAGGCGCCGATGGATCATGAAGTCTGTCAGAAACTGCAAGACTTGGTGAGCCAGGATCAGCGGGTTCAGCAGGTCATAGATAACTGCGAAATCTATCCCGAGGATATTTTGAAAATGCTGTCCAGAAACCTGGATATGCTGAATTTTGTTTTAGAGTATCCAGAGAAAGTAGGGCAGGTTTTTGCTGAAACTGTCGGAGAGGTTGAAGGCGGAGAAGTTCCGCTTCTTCTGCAATACGATCAACGCTGGGGTTACGGCGACTATGGCAACAGCTCCGTTGCCGTCAGTGGATGCGGGCCAGCCTGCTTATCCATGGTGATTACCAGCTTAACGGGCGATGACACCATTACGCCGTATGTAGTGGCCCAATACGCCAGTGAGCAGGGATACTATGTTCCCGGCGCTGGGACTGCCTGGACACTTATGAGCGAAGGAGCGAAGCACTTCGGAGTAATCGGGGAGGAACTGCCCTTGACAAAATCGATTATGGAGGGTGTCTTGAAGGAAGGCCGCCCCATCATTTGCAGTATGCGGCCCGGAGATTTTACAACAACCGGACATTTTATTGTGATTACCGGCATAAAGGACGGACAGTTTACAGTCAATGATCCCAACAGTACGGAGCGGAGCAATATGCTGTGGGATTATGATACTTTGAAACCGCAAATCAGCAATCTATGGGCATTTCAAGCCTTATAAAATGGTCCAAACTGTACCCCGCCAGAAAGCGCGGAGAGTAAGGAGGCAACGTACCAGGATACTTATTTCAATTTGCGTATTATATAGGAGGAATCTTTCCCATGGATTTTTACGCCAACGAAGGAAAGGCCGTTACCATTCAAGCTAACGGCAAGACGTATGCCCGCCATGCGATTACAACACATTTCGTCCAGGTAGGCGAGAATTATATCGACCTCCTGGAGAGATATGTCATACCAGTCTACCAACCGGGAGATATTCTTTCCGCCAGCGAAAAAGTCATTGCCCTATGCCAAGGGCGGGTAGTGACTGAGGAACAGGTCAAACCAGGCTTCTGGGCCAAGCTTCTTTCACGCTTTGTCCATCAGACGGCGGCTGGGCCCGGGATGGGCCTGCCTGTTAAAATGCAGTTTGCCATCAACTTTTGCGGCTTGGGAAAGGTCCTCAAGGCGGCTGTCTGCGCCGGCCTTAATAAGCTCCGCGGCATCCACGGTACTTTTTACGACATGCTGGACGATGAGGTGAGGGGACTAGACGGCTTTTGGGGGAGGGACATCCCGGAGTATGCGCATATTGGGATTCGTATTCCCAGTAAGCCGGATAAGGTCTGTGATGAGGTATATCTCAAAACCGGAATTGTGATGATGGTCGTGGATGCCAACGATTTGACTGTCGAACTTCTGGGAAAAAGTGAACAGCTCCAGAATTGGCCCGACTCTCAGCTTTTGGCTCTGATTGTAGATAATCCCGCAGGCCAAGACCGCCAGCTTACCCCCTTCATCCTAATCCGAGAGATTTCGTAAAGGTCTGCATGACAGCTAAAATTCACAGGGGGATTCTATTTAGCCTGATGACAGCTATGTAAAAATCGTCAAAAGTTATCTGCCCAGCGGCAGGAAAGAAAAAACCGCCGCTGGGCACATATTCCCTCATGCTCGGATTTCTTGTACTAACGGCGGTTTAGCAATAAGCTGCCGTTTACTTATGCGCAGGATACGGCGGATTATAGGAGGATACTGCCATGTTGTTACCATGCAGCAAGCTGACTGATGGTTATTCGTCAAAGAAAGTCCGGCCCTATTAGGGGGCCATTCCGCGGTCAACTGCGAAAATGGTCGTTTTCTGCCGGTATCCCTGTCTGGCCTTGTAGCAGAAATCTGCCAGTGCCCGAAAGAAAATCATGTTATATCTGTCCGCATGGTCTTGCGCCGTGCGGACGTTGTTATACCAGACTACCTCTGGCCATCGCGGCCAGAGGTGGGGGCGGCTGGCCTGGGCGCCGCTCCCCGCCATCCTCCATTTCGATCTGCCAGTCCGTCAACTGCTGAACACCGAAATAAAGACTAAAAATGAAAACTATCATTCTAAACAATTACTATCCCCATTTGACCGAGCGCGTCATTCTGGAGGCATCAGACGAAATTACCGTGACTCTTTCATTGGTGGCCGCCTGTGTGACAGCTACAAGCGCCACAAGCAGGATCATGGCGAGCGTTCCATGGACACTGATCACCGGCTTTGAGGCCGACATGCCCTACCCGCCGCTGTCCCCGGAGCAGCCTCTAGAGACCGGTGAAGATCGGGACCCCCTCCATGCAGCCATCGTCCAACTCCCGCCTGTCCAGGCCCGGCGCGTTCATGCTTATTACATTCTCAGCGTCAGTAAAAAATCTCCAGGGTCGAGGGCGTGGGGATCAGCAAGGTTTGCTAAATTTAAAATAGTTTGAAAAATTCTCTGCAAGAGAGGATCTTTTCCCTAAAATCCGCCTAATAGATTAGAGGGTCCCCCTCCCACTGACAACTGAATGCACAGTATTTCAGATACAACCCCCACGTGAATAGCGATAAAAGGCGCACCGCCAGGACAGCCAGCTTTGGGAGGTAATGGACATCTGGCCGGGCGCTTCACACAAACCTTAACTAGGGCACGGGAGTTCCCCTCCATGAATCGGAAGCCCTTGCCCGTGTCCTGCTCCCGGAAATTCAAGCCTTTTCGAGAGCGAGGAAGGGCAACGGGAGTTTGCAGAGTGGAAGGCTCGGCGGGACGCCAACGCAACAGAACAGGCATAACACATAAGGCGGGAATATCGGCAACGATGCTCCCGCCTTATACCATAGTTTATTTCTGGGCGTTACTATAAAATTCATAAAATTATCCATTTTGTGCTTTTATATTACCGCAAAATCAGGGAAATTTCAAGTCTTGAGCTTTTTGTATCAAGGATGTATTAAGTATACAGGAGGTGTTTTTAATGGAGCAAAAAAGCTTAACCGCACTGATAAGCGCATTCTCAAGGGCGTATCATGCGCTAAACAATGAGGTTACAATTTTTAATGACAGCTTGGCAAGAGATTTACTGACTGATGAAGAATTTAATCAAATAGCAAAGAATATGTCGGATGGAATAGGATTTTTCAATCCATCATTTGTTGGAGAACCAGAACAGGCATTAAGATGGGTTGTTGATAATCAACTATCTCCCTCGCCACTTGGCAGGGCGGCTTTTGCCGAAAAATCTCTTGAGTGGGCTGTTCGCACGGGAACAGAACAGTATTTAATTTGGGGAGCCGGATATGACACTTTTGCGTATCGGCAACCATTATGGGCAAAGGCATTGCAAATTTTTGAGGTAGACCATCCGGCTACCGCAAGAGATAAACAAGAGCGGCTGAAAAGTGCCGGAATTGTAATTCCCGACAATGCTCACTACATTGAAGCAGACTTCACAAAAGGAACATGGAAGAAAGAAATGCAAAATCACAACTCGTTTAATAGTGATAAAATAAGTTACTGTTCCATTCTTGGTGTCGCCTATTATCTCTCAAAGGAATCCTTCGAATCGGTAATTTCTTCTATAAGTGGTATTGTGGCGAAAGGCAGTTCCATTATATTTGATTATCCAGATGAAAACAGCTATACTGAGAAAGCCGGAGAACGAACAAAAAAGCAATTCATGCTGGCGGGTGTTGCAAGCGAAAAAATGTTGGCATGTTATTCCTACTCTGATATCGAACAATTGCTTTCAGCACATGAATTTTTGATATATGAGCACTTGGAGCCCCAGGGAATAACAGAGCAATACTTTGCGCTCTATAATGAGGCCAATCCTAAAAATCAAATGAGTGCTTTTGACAATACGAATTATTGCCTTGCAGTGAAACAATAAGCATAATTTTCAATTGCAAATCTTTGATTTGTCTGACAGACACAAAATATCAGAAAAGATCTAAAAAAACAAGGGCGGGGTGATAGTCCCGCCCTTGTCCATCAAAGCACATATTCAATAGAAATGATAAATCCGAACACATTACCCACTTGGATAATGTAGTTCGGATTATCATTGTTTGGTCCGAGTGACTGGATTCGAACCAGCGGCCTCTTGAACCCCATTCAAGCGCGATACCAAACTTCGCCACACCCGGAAGTCGCCGCCCTCATCGGACGGCTTGATTATATTACCACATCCTGCGAAAAGATGCAAGTGTTTTTTTCAATTTTTCTCGATTTTTTTCGAAAACCTTTTTAGACCCAGCTATCCTCCAGCTCGTGCTTCCGGGCGCGGGTCATCAACTCCTTAATCACGGCCCTGGTATCCCGTCCGCCGTATAATACCTGATAGGCCGCCTCTGTGATGGGCATCTCAACCCCCGCCTTCTGAGCCAGGGCGCGGGCGGTGGCGGCCGCATAGTAGCCCTCTACCACAGCGCCAATCTCCTTTACCGCCTCAGCGGCAGGGGTGCCTTGGCCGATCAGAATGCCGCAACGGCGGTTTCTGGAGTGCATGGAGGTACAGGTGACGATCAGGTCACCCACGCCGGACAGTCCCGCAAAGGTTTCTCTGCGGCCGCCCAGGGCCACGCCCAAGCGGGCGATCTCCGTCAGGCCGCGGGTCATCAGGGCGGCCTTGGTATTGTCGCCGAAGCCCATGCCGTCACAGATCCCGGCACAGAGGGCGATGACGTTTTTTAACGCAGCGCCCAATTCCACACCCACTACGTCGTCGGAGGCGTAAACACGGAACCGCTCATTCATAAAGAGATCCTGCACCAGCTCCGCCGCCGCCTTGTCTCGAGAGGCGGACACCACCACAGTGGGGACGCCACGGCCCACCTCCTCGGCGTGGGAAGGGCCGGAAAGGGCCACGATGGGATGCCCCTCCCCCACTTCCTGAGCAATGGCGTCGGTCAGGGTCAGAGAGGTATCTTTCTCAATGCCCTTGGACACCGACACCAGCACCGCAGAGGGCTCCAACAGGGACGCCACAGCACGGGCGGTGGTACGCACCGCAAAGGACGGCGTAGCAAGCACAACCACCTTACAGTTCTTCACGCACTCCCGGTCAGAGGTCAACGCCAGTCCATCCGGCAGGGGCACCCCCTTCAGCATGGGGTTTTCCCGCTTCTCCCGCAGGATAGCGGACTCCTCCTCCCTATAGGACCACAGGGTGACCTCATGTCCGTTCTCCAGCAGAACCAGGGCCAGGGCTGTCCCCCAACCGCCGCTGCCCATCACTGCGATCTTCATGCTTTCGGCGCCCCCTCATCTTTTTTATGGTGCAGGCTGAACTTGGATTCCGTTCCGTTCAGAATACGCTTCAGGTTGCCCCGGTGCTTCCAGACGATCAGGCCGCCCAGCAGAATGGCCAGCGCCAGCAGCACCACGTCATGGTACACAAACCAAGTGGCAAAGGGGAAGGATGCCCCGGCCCAGATGGAGCCCAGGGAGACCCATTTGGTGAGCGCGGCCAGGATCAGGAATCCCCCCCACACCACCAGCGCCACCCGCCAATCAATCATGATAGCGATGGTGCCGCCGGAGAGGATCCCCTTGCCCCCCTTAAAGTGGAACATACAGGGGAACATGTGCCCCAGAAGGCAGAAAGCTCCCGCCCAGTACTTACCAAGCGCCACTACCAGAAGCTCATCCGCCACCAAATACTTTGCCGCCAGGATGCCAGCCCATACAGCCACGACTGCTTTGAGCACATCGGTCAGGATAACCACAAAGGTCAGCGGCCCGCCGAAGGTGCGGTAGAAGTTGGTCAGCCCGGCATTGCCGCTGCCATGGGTACGCACATCGTCCCGCAGGATATACTTGGAGACGATGACCGCCCCGTTGAAGCAGCCGCAGAAGTAGGCGATCACTGCGATCAGCAGGGCCGGAAGCAACAGGGCCGCCCCCAGCTCACTCAGTGCGGCGGGAAGGTTAGGCTGTATTCCCGTGGGAACTGTTGTAGGATCTGCCATGACTATCCCTCCTTGTCGCTCTTCTGCCGAATGGTCAGCCGGACTGGCGTGCCCTCCAGGCCAAAGGTGGAGCGGATCTGGTTCTCCAGATAGCGCTGGTAGGAGAAGTGGAACAGCTTGGCGTCGTTGCAGAAGCAAACAAAGTGGGGGGGCTTGATACCGATCTGGGTCATATAGTAGATCTTCAGACGGCGTCCCTTGTCGGTGGGTGGCTGCACGCGGGCGGTGGCGTCAGCCAGCACGGTGTTGAGCATGCCGGTGGTAATGCGCAGGGATGCCTGGTCATTGACATAGTTGATGAGGTCAAAGAGACGGTCCACCCGCTGTCCGGTGAGGGCGGAAATGAAGACAATGGGGGCGTAGGTCATATAGGACAGGTCCCTGCGGATGTCCTGGCGCATGTGGTCCATAGTCTTGTCATCCTTCTCAATGGCGTCCCACTTGTTGACCACGATGATACATGCCTTGCCCGCCTCGTGGGCCAGACCGGCCACCTTGGTATCCTGCTCGGTGACTCCCTCGTTGGCGTCTACCAGGATCAGGCACACGTCAGCCCGCTCAATGGCCATGGTGGCCCGCAGGACGGAAAACTTCTCGATGCGGTCGTCCACCTTGGACTTCTTGCGCATACCGGCGGTGTCGATGAACAGGTACTTGCCCTTCTGGTTCTCAAAATAGCTGTCCACCGCGTCCCGGGTGGTGCCCGCCATGTCGCTGACGATCACCCGCTGCTCCCCCAGGATGCGGTTTACCAGGGAGGACTTGCCCACGTTTGGCTTGCCGATGACCGCCACCTTGATGACATCGTCCTCCTCTTCCTCCTCGTCCTCAGGGGGGAAATACTCCATACAGGCATCCAGCAGATCCCCGGTGCCATGGCCGTGGACGGCGGAGACCGCGATGGGATCCCCCAGTCCCAGGTTATAGAACTCATAAATGTCTGGGTTGGTGATCCCCACCTGGTCCATCTTGTTGACCGCCAGCACCACCGGCTTCTGAGAGCGTAGCAGCATGTTGGCCACCTCTTGGTCGGAGGCGGTCAGGCCGGTCTTGATGTCGCAGACAAAGAGGATCACCGTGGCGTGCTGGATGGCGATCTCCGCTTGCTGGCGCATAAAGGCCAAAATCTGGCTGTCGGCGGAGGGCTCGATGCCGCCGGTGTCCACCAGGTCGAACTTCCGGTTTCTCCACTCCGCCTCGGCGTACAGCCGGTCGCGGGTGACGCCGGGGGTATCCTCCACGATGGACAACCGCTGGCCCACCAATTTATTAAACAGCATGGACTTGCCCACGTTGGGCCGGCCCACGATTGCAATCAAAGGCTTCATAATAGCACCCTCACTCTCTCTGTCACGGGTTGTAGCGATAATAGTCGTCCTCCGGCGGCAGGGCATAGGCGGGCGCCTCCACCGGCAGCCCCAGAATGGCGTCCACCAGGTCAAAGCCGCTGTCAGCCGGAAGGGCCGTCACCGGCACCCCCAGGGCCTCCTCCACCTGCTCCACAGTGACGTCGTCCAGGAAGATCCGTTCCCCCGCCCGGAGCATGCTGTCCGGGATGAGCAGCCGCTCGCCCAGCGCCCTCCCCTTGAGCTGCTCTATCAGATCCCGTCCGGTAATCAGACCAGAGACCGTGATGGTCTCCCCGAAAAAGCAGTTGAGCACCGGATAGACGTTTCCTATTATATTACCACATTTTTCCCGGCACATGTCAACGATTTTCTGCAAGAAGGGGGCGGCAGACACACCGGTGGCAATGGCAAACGGGGGCGGGGCCTCCTCCAGCTCCATGTCCTCCAGGGCCATGGCCGCCTGACTGGTGAGCAGGCGGAGCATCCCCACGCCGTTTTCCAGCTGGGCCATGTCTTCATAGTATCCCTTTTCTGGCAGAGGACGGCCGGCCAGCAGGTAGAACTCGTCGGAACACCACGCCAGGTGTGTGCTGTGCTTTTTCAGGAAAGAAGCGGCAAATGCCTCCACCTGATCCAGCACCGCCGCGGCCTGGGCCGGAGTGTACGGGTCGATCCGATACAGGCCCTCCCGGAATCGGGTCACCCCCACCGGCACCACCGCCACGCTGCCCACCGCCGGGTGGAGTGCCCCCAGCTCCCGCAGGGTGCGGTCCAGGGCGGGGCCGTCGTTGACGCCGGGGCAGGCCACGATCTGGCAGTTCATGGTGATGCCCGCCGCAGCAAATCGCTCCATGATGGCCAGACACTCCCCCGCCCGCCGGTGCTTGAGCATGGCCTCCCGCAGGGCCGGATCAGTGGCATGAACCGAGATGTTGATGGGGCTGATGCGCAGCTCTGCGATGCGCGCAATCTCCCGCTCCGACAGGTTGGTCAGGGTGATATAGTTCCCCATCAGGAAGGACAGGCGGGCATCGTCATCCTTGAAATAGAGTGTCTCCCGCATACCGGGGGGCATCTGATCCACAAAGCAGAAGATACACCGGTTCGCGCAGGAGCGGGCCTTGTCCATCAGATAGGTCTCAAAATTGAGGCCCAGTTCCTCCCCCTCCGCCTTGCGTACCCGCAGGGTGCGGCTGCGGCCGTCCCCTCCTACCAGGGTCAGCTCCAGCCGGGGGTCGTAAGCAAAAAATTTATAGTCCAGCACATCCACAATGGGGCGTCCGTTGATGTGGGTCAGCGTCTCACCCGGCCGGACACCCGCCCTCTGGGCCGGACTGTGGGCGTCCACGGATTTGATTTTCGTCAGGCTCATACGTTTTGGGCTCCTCAAAAAAATAAAGTGACAGAGGGTGGCTCTGCGGCCGCCCGCCCCTTTCTTTTCGTAGGGGCCGATGTCCTCATCGGGCGGGGGTGTGCACCCGCCCCTACGTCTTATTGCAAGGGCGGCCCTTGTGGTCTGCTGCGATTCTCCGGGGCCGCCGCCCGGCCATACGGCGCGGTGCGCTCCCCCACTTCCGGGGCCCCCGCCGAAGCCCAGCGGCGACGGCCGCGGGTTCGGTGGGGAAAGGAGCCGCAGCGGAAGGAGTGAGCTTTGCCGCCTGCGGCGAAGCGAAGGATCTGGAGCTTGCGGCGACGCTGTCACGCTGCGCGCCCTCCGCGACGGGCAACTGCTCACTGCTCCGCCGAAAATACCGCTGGACTGCGTCCAGCCTGTTTTTCGGTCTGCGCAGTTCTCTGTTGCCCTGCTCCCGGGCGCTCCACGCTTCTATTCTACCCCATTTCCGGGCAAAAAGAAAGAGGGGTGATTCCCCCTCGTTCTTTTCGGGCTATTTACTTCGCCTCGGCGGTAGCCTCCACCTTGCCGAACTCATGGCCGTTGTAGCTCATGCAGCTCTTGCACATCCGGTGGGGCAGACGGAACGCACCGCACTTGGGGCAGGTGGTAACGCCGGGAGTCTCCAGCTTCCACACGGAGCTACGGCGCTTGTTCCGGCGCTGCTTGGACACTTTACTCTTAGGGACTGCCATCTATGACACCTCCTTAGGTTCATGCCCTGGCCGGGCAAAACTTACTCAGACTCTTTATCCAACAGCTGCGCGAGGGCAGCAAAACGTGGATCAATTTCAGGCTTGCAGCCGCAGGGTCCCTCGTTGAGATCCGCGCCGCAAGTGGCGCACAGCCCCTTGCAATCCTCGGAGCACACATGCTTGGAGTCCATGGCCAGCACCAAAGCGGTGGTAAAGACCTCCTCCAGATCCACCGTACCGTTATCCAGAAGCAGGATCTCGTCGTTTTCCTCGTCCTCCAGAGTCTCGGCCAGCAGGCTGTCCACCGGAACGCGCATATCCCGGCAGAAGGGCTTGAGGCAACGGTCGCACACCAGCTCCAGCGTAGTCTCCGCCGTCCCCTCCAGAACGAGGGCATCCGCCTGATTTCGCACTGTACCAGACACCTGTACCGGGCCGGCAAATGGATGCTCTCCATAGAAGTCCAGGCCGGACAGATCCAACGCAAACGAGAAGGGGAGCGAAGCCCCGGGAACATGAAGAATAGAACGGAGATCCAGTTGCATGGTACACCTCACACAATGGCACAGCAGACATTATAACGAAACCCGCGGCCAATGTCAAATATTTTTTTCGTGGAAACCCACATTTTTTCAAAGTCCGGCAGGCTGTACTACTTTACGGGGGATTTCCTTCTTATGATACCACAGCTTGACCGTGCTGCGCAAGCCCTTTCCCCTCTTTCCCCGGTTGTGCGCTTATGTTATAATGGATGCAAATGAATTGTGAGGCAGACTATGAAAGAATTCACCATCGGAAAAAACGACGCCGGGCAGCGGCTGGACCGCTGGCTGGCCAAGACCCTCCCCCTCCTCCCCGCGCCGCTGGCCCAGAAGTACATCCGCCTCAAGCGGGTGAAGGTCAATGGGAAGGGCTCCCAGCGGGATGTGCGGCTCCAGTTGGGGGACATACTCCAGTTATACATCAACGACGAGTTCTTCGAGCAGCCCAGGGAGGAGAACGCCTTTCTGAGCGTCTTCAAGCCCCACCTGGACATCGTCTATGAGGATGAAAACCTGATGCTGCTCAACAAACGGCCTGGCCTGCTGTGCCACGCGGACGAGCACGAAAAGGTGAACACCCTCATCACCCACATTCAGGCCTACCTCTACCAAAAGAAGGAGTGGAATCCCCGGGACGAGCACTCCTTTACTCCGGCCCTGTGCAACCGCATCGACCGCAACACCGGCGGCATCGTCATGGCCGCCAAGAACGCCGAGACCCTGCGCATCCTTAACCAGAAGATCAGGGACCGGGAGATCGCCAAGTTCTACCTGGCCATTGTCCACGGCCGCATGAAGCCATCCCAGGGGAAGCTGGAGGGCTTTCTACTCAAGGATGAGGACCGGGCCCAGGTGAAGGTCTTCTCCCGCCCCGTCCCCGGCGGCAAGAGCGCCGCCACCTTATATAAGACTCTGCGGACGGCGGGCGGACTGTCCCTGGTAGAGTGCGAGCTGCTCACCGGCCGCACCCACCAGATCCGCGCCCAGTTCGCCGCCGCCGGCCATCCTCTGCTGGGGGACGGCAAGTATGGCCGGGAGCGGGACAACAAGAAGTACGGCCGTTCCTTCCAGGCCCTCTATTCCTATAAGCTGGCCTTCACCTTTCCCACCGACGCCGGGCTGCTGGAGTACCTGCGGGGCCGCGTGTTCACCGTGGAGCAGGTGGATTTCGTGGCGGAATACTTTCCCACCGGGGAGCGGGTATAAAATCCCTGAAAATATTTCGTTTTATTATTGACATTTTTCGCAAGAACATATATGATTTGTTTCGTCATTAGGGCGTACCCAACCGCCGGTTTGGGTGCGCCCTTTACTACCTTTTAGAAATGGGGGAGGATACATGTCCAAGGAACTGATCCGCCTGTCGGATTGCTTCATGAAATTTGACGACGACGTCATTCTGGACCATATCAACCTTTATATCAACGACAAGGAATTCCTCACGCTGCTCGGTCCCTCCGGGTGCGGCAAAACCACGACGCTCCGTATCATCGGCGGCTTTCAGAAGCCGACCTCTGGCGACGTGTTTTTTGACGGCGTGAGGATTAATGACGTTCCTCCTCATAAGAGGAAGGTCAATACCGTCTTTCAAAAGTATGCCCTGTTCACCCACATGAACATCTTTGAAAACGTGGCCTTCGGTCTGCGCATCAGCAAAGTGCCCGAGGCGGAGCTGCGGGAGCGGGTGGAAGAGGCCCTGGCCCTGGTCAACCTGGCCGGGTACGGCAAGCGTTCGGTCAATTCCCTCTCCGGCGGCCAGCAGCAGCGGGTTGCCATCGCCCGTGCCATTGTCAACCGCCCCCAGGTACTCCTGCTGGACGAACCGCTGGGTGCGCTGGATCTCAAGCTGCGTAAGGATATGCAGATCGAACTCAAGCGCATCCAGCAGCAGGTAGGCATCACCTTTGTCTATGTCACCCACGACCAGGAGGAGGCCCTCACCATGAGCGACACGGTCGTGGTCATGAATGAAGGGCGTATCCAGCAGATCGGTACCCCCCAGGATATCTATAACGAGCCCAAAAACGCCTTTGTGGCTGACTTCATCGGCGAGTCCAACATCATCGACGGCATCATGCATGAGGACAGGGTGGTGGGGATGTACGGCAAGAAATTCCCCTGTCTGGACGGCGGTTTCCAGCCCAACGAGCCTGTGGATGTGGTCATCCGCCCGGAGGACATCGACATTGTCCCCGTGGAGCAGGGCCAGCTCACCGGCACTGTCACCGAGGTCACCTTCAAGGGGATGCATTACGACATCATCGTGGACTTCAAGGGCTTCAAGTGGCTCATCCAGACCACCGACTTCTCCCCAGTGGGGGCCAGGATTGGGGTGAAGATCGACCCCGACGGCTTCCACATCATGAAGAAGAGCCGCTACTCCGGTATGTTCGGCGACTACAGCTCCTACAGCTCAGAGTACGACGAGCTGAATGAGGGCCCGGAGGAGGGAATCGAGGATGAAGAGTAAGGGCATCGCCGTTCCCTATGTCATCTGGATGGCCATCTTTGTGGTGGCTCCCCTGCTGATCATCGTCTTTTACGCCTTCACGAGCCAGGCCGGCGGCTTCACGCTGGAGAACTTCTCTACCATGGCCCAGTATACCGGCGTGTTCGGGCGCTCCTTTTTACTGGCCATCATTGCCACGTTCATCTGTCTGCTCATCGGCTATCCCCTGTCCTACTGGCTGGCCCAGGAGAGTCCTGCGGTGCGCCGGGTGGCCATGATGCTCATCATGCTGCCCATGTGGATGAACTTCCTGCTGCGCACCTACTCCTGGATGTTCCTGCTGGAGAAGCGGGGGCTGATCAACAGCTTTCTGGGCCTGTTTGGTATCGGCCCCTTCCAGATGATCAACACCCAGGGGGCCATCGTGCTGGGCATGGTCTACAACTTCCTGCCCTTCATGATCCTGCCCATCCTCTCCGTTCTGGAGAAAATCGACCCCAAGGTGATCGAGGCCGCCCAGGATCTGGGCGCCAACTCCTTCACTGTCTTCCGCCGGGTGACCTTCCCCCTCTCCCTGCCCGGCGTGCTCTCCGGCGTGACCATGGTGTTCATTCCCTCGGTGTCCACCTTTGTCATCTCCCGTCTGCTGGGCGGCGGCAAGAGCCTGCTGCTGGGCGACCTCATTGAGATGCAGTTCATGGGGACCACCTATAACCCGTGGCTGGGTTCCGCCATCGCCCTGGTAATGATGGTCATCGTCCTGGTCTGCATGGCCATTATGAACCGCTTTGGCGAGGGAGAAGAGGGGGTGTCGTTCCTGTGAAACAGTCCCGGCGCATCGGCAGCCGCTTCTTTATGCTGCTGGTCTTTCTGTTCCTCTACCTGCCCATCTTCGTGCTCATCGTGTTCTCCTTCAACGCGTCCAAGAGCCGCTCGGTGTGGTCCGGCTTCACCCTGGATTGGTACAAGGAGTTGTTCCAGAACTCCATGATCCTGGACGCCCTGTGGGTCACACTGGCGGTTTCCATTCTGGCTGCAGTGATCTCCACCATCATTGGCACGGCAGCCGCCATCGGCTTCACCAACTTCCGCCGCCGCAGCCGCACGGTGGTCACCACCATCAACAACATCCCCCTGACCAACGCGGACATCATCACCGGCGTGTCCATGATGCTGTTCTTTGTACTGGCGGTCAACGTCTTTAACGGCACACTGGGAGCTGCCTTGGGCATCAAGTGGAACCTGGGCTTTGTCACCCTGCTCATCGCCCACCTGACCTTCGACATTCCCCACGTCATCCTCTGCGTCATGCCCAAGCTCCAGCAGCTTGACCCCAATATCTATGAGGCGGCCCAGGATCTGGGCTCTCCCGGCTTTCTGGCTTTCCGAAAGGTGATCCTGCCTGAGATCATGCCCGGCGTGATCAACGGCCTGCTCATCGCCTTCACTATGTCCATCGACGATTTCGTGATCAGCTACTTCACCGCCGGCTCCACCTTCTCCACCCTGTCCATGGTCATCTATTCCATGGCCAAGAAGCGGGTCAGCCCGGAGATCAACGCCCTGTCCACCCTGCTCTTCGTGGTGGTGGTCACCCTGCTGGTCATCGTCAATGTCCGCCAGACCCGGCAGGACAAGCGCCGCATGGTTCATGGGAACTGACGGATATCAAAGGCAGCCCGCCTTGATATAATATTATTTTTTGAAAGGGGCAAACGAAAGGAATTGAAAAAGCAAATTGCACTTGTACTGGCACTGGCAACCCTCAGCACGGCGGCCCTGAGCGGCTGTACCGGCGGATCGCCTTCCGGCACAGCCGAGACACCGGGCGGCGAGAGTTCCAGCGGCAACACCGGCACTGCCGGCGTGGTCAACGTCTACAACTGGGGCGAGTACATTGATATGTCCGTTCTGGAGGATTTCGAGGCGGAGACTGGTATCAAGGTCAATTATCAGACATTTGAGTCCAATGAGGCGCTCTACGGCAAGCTGGCCGGCGGTGCCGGCGGCTACGACGTCATCATCCCCTCAGACTATATGATCGGTCAGCTCATCGAGGAGGACATGCTGGAGCCGCTGAACTTTGACAATATTCCCAACTTTGCCGACATCGACCCCAATCTGAAAAACCCGGAGTACGACCCGGAGAACCTCTACTCCGTCCCCTACATGTGGGGCCTGCTGGGCGTGATCTATAACAGCGCCTACATTGACCCTGCGGAGAAGGATGTGGAAACCTGGGACATTCTGTGGGATGAGGAGCTCTCCGGCGACATTCTGATGTTCAACAACTCCCGCGACGCCATTGGCATTGCCCTCAAGAAGCTGGGCTACTCCTATAACACTGAGGATCCCGCCCAGGTCAAGGAGGCCACCAACCTTCTGGTAGAGCAGAAGCCCCTGGTGCAGTCCTACGTCATGGACGAGATTTTCGACAAGCTGGAGGGTGAAAACGCCCTCATCGGCGCCTACTATTACGGCGATTTTCTTACCATGCAGGAGAACAACCCTGACCTGGCCTTTGCCCTGCCACGGGAGGGCACCAATCTCTACGTGGATGCCATGTGCATCCCCAAGGGCGCGGAGAACAAGGAGAACGCCGAGAAGTTCATTAACTTCATGTGCTCCACTCAGGCCGGCCTCAAGAACTGTGAGGAGATCTGGTACTCCTCCCCTCTGCTGAGTGTCCGTGAGGAGCTGGACCCTGAGACCGCCAACGATCCCTATGCCTACCCTACCGACGACGTATATGCCAAGACGGAGAGCTTTGCCTGTCTCTCCCCTGAAATCCGTGAGCTCTACAACAGCGAGTGGATCCGCCTGCTAAAGTAAAAGCACACTGCCCCGCCGGGTCTCCGGCGGGGCAGTCTATCTGTTAAAATAAGGTTTTTGACGGCCAAAGCGGGCCCGACCGTCAGGTCGGACCCGCTTTATACAGCGCTTGTCGTACGTCTCTTCTTAGTAATTGATGCTGCGGATCTCGAAATAGGCCTGGGGATGGGCACAGATGGGGCAGACCTCAGGAGCGGTTTTGCCGAAGTGGATGTGGCCGCAGTTGCGGCACTTCCAGACATACTCGTCACCGCGCTTAAAGACCACACCCTCCTCCAGGTTCTTCAAAAGGGTCAGGTAGCGCTCCTCATGCTCCTTCTCGATCTTGCCGACGCCGTCAAACAGGAAAGCCAGCTTCTCAAAGCCCTCCTCGCGGGCGGTTTCGGCCATCTCCTTATACATCTGGGTCCACTCTTCGTTCTCACCCGCCGCCGCAGCCTTCAGGTTGGCAGCGGTATCGCCGATGCCGCCCAGCTCCTTGAACCACAGCTTGGCATGCTCCTTCTCATTGCCGGCGGTCTCCTCAAAGATGGCCGCGATCTGCTCGAAGCCCTCTTTCTTGGCCTTGCTGGCAAAATAAGTATACTTATTGCGGGCCATGCTCTCTCCCGCAAACGCCTTCCACAGATTGGCCTCCGTCTTGCTTCCCTTCAGCTCCATAATGCTCAGCCTTCCTTTCTAAATCAGATTTTGAGTGAAATACGGGCCTTCTCAGCCCTCGCCCTTCCAGAAGCCGTGGAGATTGCAGATTTCGTACGCCTCCACTTTCTCACTGCGGCAGAAGGTCTTCAGCTCAGGCTTTTCGCCGGGCTTGGGGAACTTCATGGTGACGGTGTCCCCATCCACCGCCGCGATCATGGAGATGTAGTGCTCGGGGAGCATGGGGTGCTCCACACTGCCCACCTTCACGCTGACGGAATAGCCGCTGCCATGGGCAGTCTTTTCCACTGCGGGGACATGCTTCTCTATAGCACCATCGGTGGTGTTGGGGACGAACTCCTCCATTTTCTGGCCGCAGCACATGACAGGAACACCCTTGTCGACCACCTTGAAAATGACATTGCCGCAGTGGGCACAGCGATACAGCTTGAATTCCATTGGAACAACCTTCCTTTCTAATTTTGATGGTCACATCTTATCATATTTTAAGAAAAGATCAATGAAGTTGTTTGCACTTTGTGCAAATTCCGTGAAAAACCACCTCATGGCCCGTGACATCGTGCCCGCTGGCCAGCAGTGCCTGCCGGTCCAGCTCCGCATCGTAGGGAAGGTGCAGGTCGTAAACCGCCCCGCACTGGTCACAGCAGAAATGAGGGTGGGGCATTGTCTTTGCGTCATAGCGCTCCACCGGAAATGCCATCCGGCGGATTGCACCTTCATCTGCCAAAAGGTTTAGATTCCGGTAAACGGTTCCCAGGCTCAGGCTGGGATTGGCCGGCTTCAGCCACTGATAAATCATCTCCGCCGTGGGGTGCTGTTCTGTCTGCCGCAAAGCCTCATAGATCAATTCCCGCTGCCGGGAATAGCGCTTGCCGTTCATGAGCCACCTCTTTTCTCGGCACATTATAAACAGTAACTATTACTGTTATTATTATATTAGCAGATCTTTCTGGAAATTGCAACCCTTTTTCTCTGACACTTCTTCCCGCGTGTAATCAGCGTGGAATAACGTATACTAGGTGCTGGGTGAATCCATCTGAACGAAATCCATTGGAAGGAACAGGAGGAACACATATGAAACGCACATGGACTCTGCTCGGCATCGGGCTCGCTCTGGCTCTGCCGCTGACCGCTTGTACCCGCGATAAAGCCCCTGATGTGACTCCGACTCCCTCGCCGGTTGTCACCTCCCAGCCCAGCACCATGCCGGAGAACACCCCCGCAGCCCCCAATACCACCACGCCCGCCCCGGAGGGTACCGAACACCCGAAGGACGGCGGCTCGGCCGCCCGTGACGCGGTCCGGGATGCCGGGGATGCCGCCAAGGACGTAACCCGCGGTGTGGGCGATGCAGCCCGCGACATCGTCGACGGCGTTGGCGACGCCGCCAAAGACATCGGCAACGGTGTAAAGCGAGCCACAAAATGACAAAAAGCGGTATGGTCTGAGACCATACCGCTTTTTGACTGCTTTTTTTAAGATTTGGTTCAGAGGATTGTAAGCCTTTGGTCGGTTGGAAGTCAGAAACGCCTGATATACTCCCTCTATAATAAAAGAACAGGCGAGAGCCCATTCTGACGGAGGTGTTCCCCCATGAAAAAAATCACATTGGCCGTCCTGTTCGGCGGCTCTTCCACCGAATATGAGATCTCCCTCCAGTCCGCCCACGCGGTACTCACACATCTGGACCGGGACAGGTACGAGCCCGTCCTCCTGGGCATCACACGGGATGGGCGCTGGCTGCTCTACCAGGGGCCGGTGGACGCCCTGCTGGACGACACTTGGCACACCGACGCCCGCCATACTGTCCCGGCGGTGATCTCCCCCGACCGCGGCGTCCACGGCCTGCTGCTCATCGCCCCCGCTGGGCCCTCCACCCGCTATCTGGACGCCGCCTTTCCGGTACTCCATGGCAAAAACGGGGAGGACGGCACGGTGCAGGGCCTGCTGGAGCTGGCAGGTATCCCCGTAGTGGGCTGCGGGGTGCTCGCCTCCGCCCTGTGCATGGACAAGGACGCGGCCCACCGCCTGGTCCGGGCCGCCGGTGTAGCGGTGCCCCCTTCCGCCCTCTTTCGCACCGGAGAAGGGCTGGACACCCTGCCGGAGCGCACTGCCAGCCTGACCTATCCCCTGTTTGTCAAGCCCGCACGGGCGGGTTCCTCCTTTGGCATCACCAAGGTGGAGGAGCCCGGCGTGTTGGCCGAAGCCGTCACCGCCGCCCTGGCCCACGACAGCAAGGTGGTCATTGAGGAGGCCGTGCCCGGCTTTGAGGTGGGCTGCGCCGTACTGGGCAATGAGGTTCTGACGGTGGGACATGTGGACGAGATCGAGCTCTCCGGCGGTTTTTTCAACTACACGGAGAAGTACGGCCTGATCACCTCCAGCATACACATGCCCGCCCGAATTTCCCAGGAGAAGGAAACAGAAATTCAGGCGACCGCCCAGTTGATCTACCGGGCGCTGGAGTGTTCCGGCTTTGCACGGGTGGATTTGTTTCTCACGCCGGACGGGCGCATTGTCTTTAACGAGGTAAACACCATCCCCGGTTTCACAGCTCACAGCCGCTACCCCAACATGATGCGGAGCATAGGCCTGGAGTTCGGCCCTCTGCTGGACCGTCTCATCGGACTGGCGGTGGACGCATGAAGGGTACGCTGTATCTGGTCAACCGCGCCCATCCCCTGCCGGAGGAGCCCGCCGCGGAGGACCTCGCCTCCGTCCGCTCCGGTCAAACCGAGGTACGTCTCCACCAGCGAGCCAAAGTGATGTTGGATCAGCTTCTCGCCGCAGTGGACGGCGCGGGCACCATCATTCCGGTCAGCGGCTACCGCCCTCAAACCGAGCAGCAGGCCATCTGGGACGACACCCTGGCCGAGCACGGCAGTGCCTTCACCGAGACCTATGTGGCCCGTCCGGGGTGCAGCGAGCACCAGACCGGGCTGGCCATTGATCTGGGCGAGAACGGGCCGGAGGTGGACTTCCTCTGCCCCGCCTTCCCCGACTCCGGCCCCTGCGGGGCCCTGCGCCGCCGGGCCGCCGACTTCGGCTTTATCCTTCGCTACCCCAAGGGGAAGGAGGCTGTCACCGGCATCGGATACGAGCCGTGGCACTTCCGGTACGTGGGCTGGCCCCACGCCAAGCTGATGGAGGAGCGTCATCTGGTACTGGAGGAATATCTGGAGTGGCTTCACGACTTCCCGCTGGGAGGGGAGCCTCTTCGTTTCCGGGGGCTGGGGCGTCTGTTTGAGCTTTACTACCTGCCCGCCTGGGCGGCGGACACCCTGACCCTGCCCGCCGACGTCCCCTGCCAGCGCTGTGACACCAACGAGGGCGGCGTGGTGCTCACCCTGTGGAGGGATGCGGGATGAAAACCGAGTCGCTCGGCGGCTTTGACCGCTTCCGCGTCCCCGCCGCCCTGCTGGTCATCGCCATCCATACCGGCCCTCTTCTGTCCCTGAACGGGGAGGCCAACTACCTTTTGACCGACATTCTGGCCCGCATCGCCGTCCCCTTTTTCTTCTCGGTGTCCGGCTGGTTCCTGGTGCCCCGTCTGCTCCGGGAGGGGCGGGCCGCCCTGATCCCCTTTGTCAAAAAGCTGCTGCTGCTTTACGGGGCCGCGGTCCTGCTCTACCTCCCCCTGAACCTCTACAACCACACCCTGGAGGAGAGCGGCTTCGCCCTGCTGCGAGATGTGCTCTTCAACGGCACCTTTTACCACCTGTGGTACTTCCCCGCCCTGGTGCTGGGGGCCTGCCTGGTGTACGGCCTTCTGCGCATCCTGGGGCCCCGCTGGGCGTGGCTTCCCGCCCTTCTGCTCTATGCCGCCGGGCTGCTGGGGGACAGCTATTTCGGCCTCACCGCCGCCCTGCCGCCCCTCCGGGCCGGGTACGAGGCCCTGTTCCTCCTCTTCGACTACACACGCAACGGCCTGTTCTTCCCCCCTGTCTTTCTGCTGCTGGGGGGCTGGCTGGCCCTGAGGCCTGCCCGCCGGAGCGCGGCTTGGTACGGGGCCGGACTGCTCCTCTCCCTGGCGCTACTGACGGCGGAAGGCCTGCTGGTGCAGCGCCTCGCCCTGGCTGATTTTATGACGAGAAATATGGTAAAGCGTGTTGAAGTTGCCACGCCAATTT
>OGYQ01000331.1_pt1 | contig 56439 bp, 50 predicted proteins | sample 1576641 | NCBI WGS metagenome assembly OGYQ01 (sample SAMEA3541476, study PRJEB24748) | human gut metagenome | biome: human gut; feature: human-associated habitat; material: faeces | place: China | collected 2012 | reverse complement strand
ACCTGCGATGAATATACATTGTGAACTCACGTCCTGCAAACGATTGCTTCACTAAATCCCGCTACAATTTATTATGACAAAGAAAAAACCGATTAGAAGACTATTTGTAGAGTTTTTATCGGGAAAACAGAATTTGATAGTGAAATTTCAAAAACGATGTGATGCAAAAACTATTCATAAGAACAGGATTCATGTATAAAATCATGCATGAGTCCTGTTTTTGTGGTATTATTAAAAAACTATGTGCATTGGATATCAGATGGAGGTACCTATGACAGAAAGAGAAAAAATGCTGGCAGGAGAACTATATGATTGTGGAGATGCGGAACTGCTGACACAATGGCATAAGGCAAAAGATTTAGTAAGAGATTATAATCAGACAAATTCTGCAGATGCGGATGAAAAAGAAAGAATTCTGAAAGAACTTCTTGGAGGAAAAGGCAAAAATTTATGGATAACAGCTCCTTTTTACGTTGACTACGGTAACAATATTTATTTCGGAAACAACTGTGAAGTAAATATGAACTGTACTTTTCTTGATGACAATGTAATTCGTATCGGGGATAACGCCTTAATTGCACCAAATGTACAGATTTATACGGCATTTCATCCAACAAATGCCATAGATCGCTTTGGGATACCTAAAGAAGACGGATCATTTGAATTTTGTAAAACGCAAACAGCATCAGTTATCATTGGAAACAATGTATGGGTTGGTGGCGGAGCTATTATTTTGCCAGGCGTTACCATCGGAGATAATGTTGTGATCGGAGCAGGCAGTGTTGTAACAAAAAATATTCCCGACAATGTGATTGCTGCAGGCAGTCCCTGCAGAGTGATCCGTAGGAATCAGTAACAAACACATTTTATCCAGATAACTATACAAGTGGGAGGTTATTATATGTGTGAAATACAGAAGAAAATCGAATTACTACAGAAAATTGCACATCGATTTAATGAGGCAAATATAGAGTGGGCTTTAGGCGCATCTATGCTGCTGTACTTTAAGGGGATTATTTCTGAATTTCATGATATTGATTTAATGGTCTCTGTTCATGATGCTGAACAGGTCCGGACTATTTTATCAGAAATGGGAGAACTTCACGCACCAGTTTCTGCTCCTGATCCAATGTATCGTACAAAGGTATTTATGGAATTCATCATTGATTCTGTAGATATTGATGTTATGGCTGGATTTTCAATTGTAAGCGAAGGGAAGGTTTATGATTGTTCTCTTGACAAAGAACAAATCGTGGAAAGAATGACGCTTGGAACAGAAGTCATTCCTTTGCAATCCCTACAATTATGGTGTAAATACTATCGGCTGATGGGCAGAAGCGAAAAAGCTGACATGATTGAAAGAATGCTGTAGACTGCAAGATGTGATCTATCCATATCGAAATAAATTTTTGAAATAAGTAAAGCATAATATACGGAGAAAAAATATGAACATTCTAGTTGTGATTGATATGCAGAACGATTTTATTGACGGAGCACTTGGCACACCAGAGGCCGAAGCCATTGTTCCAAATGTAGTAGATAAAGTAAAGAATTTTAATGGGCTTGTGCTGGCAACGAGAGATACTCACGGCGAAGATTACCTTCAGACTCAGGAGGGCAGGATGCTTCCTGTAGAGCACTGCATTCGTGGCACCTATGGCTGGGAAATCCGGGAAGAGATTGCAGAGCTTCTGGAATCTCTTCCCATTGATAAGCCAACCTTTGGAAGCGAAACCTTGGGGAAAGTGTTAAAGGAATTTAATAAATCAGAGCCCATCGACAGTATTACATTGGTTGGTCTTTGCACGGATATCTGCGTAATTTCCAACGCCATGCTGCTGAAAGCATTTTTGCCGGAAGTGCCAGTTATTGTGGATTCCCTCTGTTGTGCAGGTGTGACAGCAGATAGCCATGAACGGGCTCTGGAGGCTATGAAAGCGTGTCAGGTCGAGGTTGTCTGAGCCAAGGGAATGTAGTATGAAGTACAAAACTACAGAATAAGAAAAATCCCATGTCAAAGAAGCTTTGCATACCTGTTTTTCCCGCTGTAAAAGGCAAATTGCTTTTCATTTGGCAGGAATTTTTATATAATCCAAGTGAGAAAGCAAAACCGATTGGAAGAACAGGAGACAAGCAAATATGAACATTGGAACGCAGATATTAAAAATACGAAAAGAAAAGGGGCTGACCCAGGAGGAATTTGGAAAAATATTTCATGTTACCAGACAGACTGTGTCTAATTGGGAGAATGAAAAGAGCTATCCGGATCTGCAGATTCTCATAGACATCAGCAACCGTTTTGATATTTCTCTCGACATCTTAATAAAGGAAGATGCCAAAATGGTAAAAACCATGGATAAAGAAAGAGTGCTTGGATCATTAAAACGGGAAAAGTCCGTTATTGATTTTTTTACAGGTGCAGGAACTGGAGTTGTAATCACCTGCCTGTTTTCAGCTGATACAATGGCAAGAACAGTTACCATTGTATTAGGCGTGATCATGATCGGAATTGGATGGTATCGCGAAGCAAAATACGACAAAAGATTGTTCAGATATATGAATGATGAAGAACGGTAGGTGGAGAGCATGAAAATCTGGCGTGAACTGTTAGGCTATGTGAAAGTGATTGTAATAGTAGTGGTGATTACTCTGGTTATCAATAATGTTGTTTTGATTAACGCAAAAATCCCTTCACCCTCCATGGAAAAAACACTTATGGTGAAGGACCGTCTTTTCGGTTTTCGGCTTGCGTATGGAATTAATCTTGATCTGTTTGGTTATAAAATCTCTGAAAAGTTCAAGGATCCGGAGCGTTTTGATATTGTAATATTTAAATACCCAGATGATGAAAGCCGTCTTTTTATCAAAAGAGTGATCGGACTGCCGGGAGAGGTAGTGGAAATTAAGGATGGGAAGGTTTATATTGATGGTTCTCCCACTCCATTGGATGACTCTTTCATTCCGGAGAAAATGGTCGGAAGCTATGGCCCGTATACAGTTCCGGAAAATTGTTATTTCATGCTTGGTGATAACCGGAATGATTCGAAAGATTCACGTTCATGGAAAAACAAATTCGTGCGATTTGACCAGCTTGTGGGAAAAGCTGTTGTAAGATACTATCCGTCTTTTAAGTGGTTACGGTAGAGTTGAGGGGTTAGCGTTATAGGATTGGACTAAGGAAGATTGATTGATGAGAAAAAAGTTGACACATACTACATCTTGTTAAATGGCCTTTTTGCTGCAAAAAACAAAAATTAAAAAAATGCCAGAAAGTCAGTCAAGACATGTTAGTTCATCTTGCCTGACAATTCTGGCATGGCAAAAATTAAATCAATTGATGAGTCGGAACATTTTCCCGGCGTTCCTGATGCTATTCTAATTCATTTGACATCTTTTCGCAAATAGTCTGATAGATTTCCTTTGTCTCTGAATCATTTGCACCATTTACGACCAATATTTTTCCATCTATGCTCATGACTACATATGAATGACAGGATGAATGGGTATACCGGATATAGTCTCCATAGACATCATTTCTAAAATTTCCCATAGCATATTTAAGATTTCCTAAACCATTGGTTCTATAATCGTTCCGGTTCTGAGATGGATTTTCTTCATATGAGATACTGTCAATCTGCGTATAGTCTACTGTATAATCGCTCCAGCCTTGTGCCTCAATAGTAAAATCTCTATCCTCGAAACGAATTTCAATACTTCCCAAGAACAACGTCCATATAACGAATATAATGGTTAAAATGGCTATGCTTCCGTATACCACAATTGTTTTTTTGCTATACTGAATTTTTAATTTTTCTCCGGTCGCTATCTTTTTCCTATAAAAGAGATAAGAATAGAGAATGCTGATGATTGCAGCTGCCATAATGCTTATAATATACAAAACAAGGGCTGCCATATTTTCCTCAAAAAGACCACAGAGCATACACAGAATACCTGCTGCCATCCATAGCTTCCCACTGAATCTATGAGTTGCATTCCAGTTTTCTTCATCCTGCAATGTCCATATAACCCGGATCCCTATCGTATTGTTCTGTTTTACCTTTGGCAGATAATTTCCTATAACCATGAACAGTAAGCCTGTTCCATAATACATGAATGCCATAAACAGGTTCTCCATGCCAGCCCCGGTATTTACCAATCTGGAAATGCCATTATAAAGCAATGTAATAACAGGTACCATCCATATAGCCATCCCTATAACCTTAGGGCTCTGTTGTCGGCTTCTGTTATCATAAAATATGATTGCTACAAATATACAGTGCGTTACTACAAAAAGTACATTTATCCATTTGCCGTGTGTACTCGTAAAACCTACCAGGACTCCTGCAAGAATTACCAGTATAGAGCTGATTAATGAACCTCTATATTTTTTTATCATTTCCTTCATCGTCCGATGCTCCTTTCAAATCTGTTATCCACAGCATGACATCTTCCAATACGGAAGTGTTTAATTCATAATAAATAAACTTTCCTTCTCTTTGGTTTCGGATCAAATCAGCTTCCTTCAATATTGCCAGATGTCTTGATATGGATGCTCCCGTTACTGAAAAATGTTCGCAGATTTCTCCGGCTGAAAGCCGTCCATTCTTCAATAAGTTCAAAATCTCACGTCGTATTGGATCAGCCAGTGCTTTTAATGTATCTTGTATACCCAAAAATTCATCACATCCCTTTATTTAACATTTAACCTAATTGCTAAATGTATTATAATGTAAGGGATATTATTTGTCAAGAACCAGTTACTTAAAAAAACAAACTGTTTTATTTTTAGAAAAAATTTCAGAAAAAAAGGCTTTCTGCAAGATGTGCGTCACAATTTGCAGAAAGCCATTTTCAAAGCCGTTCTAGTGCAACATTATTTGCTATATGAGTATCAAAATAAATAATGAACCTATTGACACTACTAGGAGATAGTTCATTGGAACGAGATAAAGAGAAATACCAGTATTCCTATGAAGATATTATTGAGATGTTGCAGGCTAATGTAAAGCTTACAGATGTTCATAAATAAATCCTTTCGTTTATCATAGGCTCCTCCCACTGCCTTTAGGCGGTGGGAGGAGCCTTGTAAATCGTTATCTATTATCCCTGACTCTCGATATATTTTTGTATAGTTGCTGATGACACTTCTCCAATGCTACAAGCAAAATAACCATCTGACCAAAATATTTTTTTCTTCCAATACTGTTTTGATAAGACCGAATTATACTTTTGGCATAAGTATTATGTTGTTTCCTGCTTTACAATTTTAACAATGTCGCATACTCTATCCGTTGCATCATAACTTAACAAAAAATGTATATGGTCTTTGTCTGTTTCCATAGCAATTATTTCGTAGCTACGAGTATTGGCTATATCGAGAATCTTTTGTTTCACATCATCAGCAATAGAGCCTTTTAGTAGTTGTTTGCGGTATTTGGTTACAAGAACTATATGTACTTTCAGACTGTATTTTCGTCTGTTATGACGATTAGAAGAGGAAAAAGTGTCAGGTCCCTTTTATGCAATGAAATTTCCTCTGGGAGTAGGAAACACTACCAGGCATGATGACATTTATTATGAGCAGAGGAAGATCATTACCAATATTGCAGACAGGGAAAACTGTATTATTGTGGGCAGATGCGCAGATTACACTTTGCAGGATCATGATAATATTTTGAAAATTTATATTTATGCGCCTTATGAAGCGCGAATGCGAAACTGCGTAGATATATTGAAAATGAAGCCGGACGCTGCGAAAAAAATGATTTCTGACGTAGACAAAGCCCGTGCATCATACCACAAACATTACGCCGGATATCTGCCGGGAGATTACGAACATATGGATTTCACAATCAACAGCGCCTCCCTGGGAATCGACCACAGCGCAGAGGTGATCCGTGACATTGTTCTGAAAAAGTTTGGGGATATGATGTAGGGAAAATTTTTGATTGCCTTTACGGAAATCAGGTTTCATGGTATCATAATTTTATTGTTAGAGTGATGGTATCTTGGAACCTTTTTTCTGTAAAAAGATATTTCCAGAAAGGAGCCTGCATGGGAGAAAGAGTATTTAATATAACTGGTCCGTGTGTTCCGCTTCTTTATACTGGAGAAGAAATACCGTATCAGTTTAATAATCCGGAAATTGATCTTGGCACCATGTATGGAATTCTCAAAGAAAAGGAACAAAAGCTTTGGAGCAATTGAAAACATATCTGTCAATCAAACAGCAGAAAACAGGATATTTGCTTAGTTTTTGTGATAATGTGAAATCGCCGAGAGAAGATAAGAAATTTGAAATGGATGGATATACCATATACGAAACAATAGTAGCGTATAGAGATAAAGCATAAATCGGAGGGCAGTTAATTCTGCTCTCCGATTTTGGATGATAAGAGGTCGATGAGCCATACCAGGAGGATCAGGCCAAGCAGGATGGCGCCGGCTTTTGACCAGGCGTATTGGTTCATGGAAAAGATAAGGGGGGCGCCGATTCCGCCTGCGCCCACAAGGCCAAGGACGGAAGCCTCACGGATGTTCACGTCGAAACGGTAGAGCACAATAGAGGTGAAAACCGGTTTCAGCTGTGGCAGCACACTGTGGCAGATGGCTGGCAAAGGGCGTACACCCATGGCAAGCAGCGCATGGTAGGGACGCATGTCCAGGGCGTCCAGGCTTTCGGTAAAGCGTTTGGTGAGAAGTCCGATGCTGCACACTGCCAGAGTAAGGACTCCGGTAAAAGCCCCAGGGCCTGATACGCGGATGAAAATCAGTCCGTATACCAGAAATGGCACAGACCGGATTCCCATGATCAGCAGATTAAAAAGAAAGCAGACCGGAGCAGGCACAAATCTTCTGGTATTCAAAAAAGCCAGCGGAATCGAGAGAACTGCTCCAATTACTGTTCCAATAAATGCAATGCACACAGTTTCCAAAAGCAGATAAAAAAGCCCGTCTTTTCCTGTGGAGAAAAAGAAGCTCCAGTCCGGATGCAGGAATCCGTCCAGCATATTTCTCAAAGTTTGCGGGCTGGTGCGGGAAAAATCCGGCGGGGAAAGAGTTACCGTACAAATAACAAATACAGCGGCAAGAAACAGAACCAGCAGTCTGGCATGTTCTTTTTTTATCCTTCGTTCTCCGCGAACCAGCGAAGCCAGATAACGGCTGAAATATTCAATCGCGCACACGGTAAGGAACAGCATGAGGAGAATCATGCCAACCTTGTCGAATTCCAGCCAGGAGATTTTCTCATTAAGCAGCAGACCGATTCCACCGGCACCCACATATCCAAGGATGGAGCTGTGGCGCACATTGGCCTCAAGGAGATAAAGTGCATTGGTGAGAAATCCAGGGGCAATGTCCGGAATAACAGCATGCACATATGCCTGGAAACGGGAAACTCCCATGGAGCAAAGGGCCAGGTAAGGCTTTGGATCAGCTGCGCTGATGTCCTCATAAGTCAGCTTTGTCATAATGGCAAAGGTATACAAGGTAATTGCAAAAGTACCGGCAAAGGTTCCAAGCCCGAACAAAAATGTGGCGGTCAGCGCCAGAATCAGTGCCGGAAAAGAGCGGAGAACCTGGATGAGAATCCGGAGAACTCTGCGTGGAGCTGCAGGAAATTTCAGGTTTGCCGCGGCAAAGGGAGCAGCCGCAATGGCGAAAAACGCTCCCAGTACGGTACCAGTCACAGACATCTGTATGGTATAAAAAAGGGGCAGAAGGATTTTTCGGATATAGGAAAAATCTGGTGGGATCATGTCTGCCACAAGATCGGTAAGATGGCTCCTGCGCTTCCAGAAGGCAGCGAGGTCACAGCCAGTAAACCTGGCAGCCAGGAAAAACAGAAAGAGGAAGCTTATTGGAACCGCCCATCTTTTGGCATTGTTTATAATGCTGCGTTTGTTCATGGATCACACCTCATTTTTCCTGACTGTGTTTTCAGGGTTGGTGTAGATCTTTTCTGTAATTTCCTCAGTCAGCTCTGTTGCTTTCCCATCAAATACAACTTTCCCATTCTTAAGCCCAATAAGCCGCTGGGAAAACTCCCTGGAAAATTCCAGATTATGACTGTTCATCAGAATGGTCACACCTTCTGTCTCATGAATGCTTCTCAGGAGCTCAAGAATCTGCCGCCCAGTCACAGGGTCCAGAGAAGCGACCGGTTCATCTGCCAGCAAAATACCTGGGTGACGCATCAGGGCTCTTGCAATGGCAGCACGCTGTTTCTGACCGCCGGAAAGGTTTTTCACTGGCTCCTCTGCCTTGTCAAGAAGTCCTACCCGGTCCAGAAGCTGCAGAGCTTCTGCTTCGCGATTTTTTCCATAAAGCCCCAGCACACCGGAGAAAAATCCAAGGTCCGGAAGGCTGGCGGTGAGCACATTTTCCAGGCAGGTGGAATTCTCCACAAGACAAAAATCCTGATAAATGGTAGCAATGGATGTTTGAAGGCGGCGCTTTTGCCTGCCGTGCAGAGATTGGAAGGGGATTCCATCCAGAAGAATCTGTCCGCTGGTGCAGGGGAGCATTCCGTTTAAAATACGGAACAAAGTGGTTTTACCTGCCCCGGAAGGTCCGATCACAGAGACAAATTCCCCCTGTGAGACTGCGAAAGTTACATCTGCAAGTGCCATTGTATGATTAAATTCCTTTTTTACATGCTGAATTTGTAAATTCATAAATGAAAATGACCTCATTTTATAACAAAAATGACTGCCGAGGCAAACGCACTGAAAGGCTCTGACCCGGCAGTTATGATTTTCAAAAAATTCTATTTATTATTCCATAGATTTCAGCAGCTCCTGGGCCTCACGCTCTCCGTCATAGTTCGCGTCATCGCCCCACTCATAGCCAACCTGGCTGAATACGCTGATAATATCTTTTCCCTCGTCTGTGTTTGCAATCTCAATGAAAGAATCCCCAAGTGCCTGGCGGAAATCCTCATCCTGCATTACATCAGAGGTTTTGCTGTATGCGATCATATCGTTATAAATCTTGTCCGTAACGCCGATTACGCCCGTCTGATTCACCATTTCGTCAGTGCCGCCGAAGGTTTCCTGCCATTCTGGTGCATATTTGGTGCGGATGTGTCCGTAGGAAACCATAACATCTGCCTGTCCGGAAGCAAGACGTGCAAGAGAAGTGGTGTAGGAATCAGACTCCACAGCATTTGCAAGATCGCTGATGCCTTTTCCATATTTCTCATTCAGCCATAAGCTTGGGTAAATGTAGCCGGAAGCAGAGGTCGGTCCCATCACTGCCCATGTTGCATCATTTAAATCATCCCAGGTGAGCTCCTCGCCATTGTTTACTTTTTCCAGCAGAGCCTGGCCTTTTTCACTTGGTCCGGCGAGAATGATGGAACGGTAGTAGGTAGACATTTCGTCTGTATTTTCCTCAATGGTGCCGTCGTTCCAGTCTTTGGGATCGTCGGAATCCTTGTTGATGGCGTAGCGAAGTGCGGTAAGAAGAACGTCGCAGTCATCAGAAAACAGTACATAGTTGCCGCCTGAAATAAAGCCGATATCTGCACTGCCTGCGCTTAATGCCTGTCCCACAGCGGTGTAGCTTGTGCCAACTGTCATGTCCACATTTTCTACATCATAGCCCTTGGTGAGAAGGGTTTCCTTCAGTAAGTCCTCAAGGGGTTCTGTGGCTGTTGTGATGGTGTCGGAATCCGCATAGGGAGAAAATGCGATTTTCAAAGAGTCGATAGTCTTTGTGTCATCTGCAAATACAGTGACTGCGCTTCCTGCGGTAAGTCCCAGGCACAATGCCATGGAAAGTGCGGATACAATGTGTTTCTTCATAATGAAATACCTCCATGCCCTTATTGGGTGATATATTTCTGCTGAAAGAAATAAAAAAAATACATGCCTCTCAGCATGTACCGAAAATGACTTTCGAGCAGACGCTGACAATCCACCTGTAATTTCAGGTGAACAGGTTTCGGTCGATCCTGACGGGATCCTCTCAACCCGGACCTACGGGCTCCCTCGCAATCTGGTGTAGCGAACACGAAGTAACCGCCACATTGACTTGCCTGATTTTTCATATGCTGCGTTGTCGTCAATCGGCGTAGCCACCGCTACGCCTCATTTCTCCGTCTTGCATATGAGAAAATCATCCTGCGTCAATGCGGCAGATACTTCGTGTTCACTGCACCAGTTTTTCGTCATCAAAAAGTCTGACCGCAACACCAGGGCGCTCCCCCTGACACTGCATTCCGTTAACCGGGTAAATTGTAACATACCTTGTTGGGAAATGCAAGAAGGGATGTTGGCGCTTTACAGAAAAAATAATAGATTGAGAATTAGAATGGAAAAGGCTATAATAAGAAGAACTGGAATGAGGATGTGGTCAGGAAAGGAATTGGTGAGGTTATGGGTGGAAAAGTTCTCGAACTGGAAACAGAACGGCTTCGCGCAGAAGGGCAGGTAGTTGGAAAAGAAATCGGAAAAGCAGAGGGCGAGGAACGTTTAAGCATTCTGATTAATCATTTGATACTGGACGGAAGAAATGACGAAATTCAGTCGGTTGTTACGAATGCAGAAATCAGAAGAAAATTATATAAAGAATATGGGATGTGATTCCATCAATTTAAAATTTGGTGAGAGGATGGAAAAAGCAATGGGCTGTCGAAAAAGACGGCCCATTTGAAAATGAAACAGCATAAGCTTTGGTTCTGTAAAACATCAGAAAATAAATGTTTGAATTTTACTGTTAGAGAGGAAAAGCAGAGGAAAGTAGGAAGTAACCATATGATTACAATTGCAATTGTAGAAGATGATAAGGAATATCGCAGCCAGTATAGAGATTATCTGAAGCAGATGGAAGCACAGATGGGGGAGAGCTTTCAGATCAGGGAATTTGAAGATGGGGATGGGATTCTGGAGAATTACAGGGCGGACTATGACATTATTCTAATGGATATTGAGATGAGCTTTGTGAACGGAATGGAAGCCGCAGAGGAAATCCGGAAGCTGGACCATGAAGTAGTCATTATTTTCATTACCAATATGCCACAGTATGTGATGGATGGTTATAAGGTGCAGGCATTTGACTACATTTTGAAGCCTATCACTTATTATGCTTTTTCCAGAACTCTGCTGCAGGCTATGGAGCGGATGGCTGCCAGAAACCGCCAGTACACTACCATTCCTATCAAAAACGGAATTCAGCGCATTGACATCCGGGAGCTGGTATATGTGGAAGTAATGGATCATGACCTGATTTATTACACGATAAGTGAAAAATACGTGACGCGTGGATCGATGAAAGAGGCAGAAGAGCTTCTGAAGGATTTCCATTTTTTCCGCTGCAACAAATGCTATCTGATCAATCTGGCTTACGTGGAACGTGTCCAGAATAATGATGTGCTTCTGGGAAAATATGTAGTTGCAGTTACCAGGCCAAGGCGGAAGCAGTTGATGGACGCTATTAATAATTATCTGAATGAAATATCAAAATAATAGGAGACACTGTGGATGTATCAAAACATTTATAATTATTTTTTTGAGTACGATTTATCAAAAACGCCAGGCTTTACTTATGTGCTGGCAAATTTTCTGGGAGTAATCATTTATACGGCTTTTAATCCAAGAAGGCGCAAAAATATATGGGCATATGCGGAACTGCTGATTTTGGGGTTAATGTATCTGGTCTATAATTTTTTTACCAGAGATATATCAACAGTCCTGTTCATTCCAAGTATTATGATAGCATTTATGTTTACTGCTCTTATGATCTATGCAGTATGCGATATGAACCGCCGGAATGTAATTTACTATGCAGTGCGCGCATATACATTCGGAGAACTTGCAGGGGCACTTGGATGGCAGCTTGTATGTTATGTATTTGAGAATCGAAGAGTTTCCTACTCCGCTGCCATTCAATGTCTGATTACAGTGGGAACAGTAGCTGTGTTGTTCGTGATTGTTCTTCTGGCAGAAAAAAGGATAAATCGTGATCAGAAACATATTCACATAGAAAAAAGGGAAGTGATTCTTTCGGCAGTAATGTGTATCTGTATGATTGCTGCAAGTAATTTAAGCTATGTGAGCTCCAGTACACCGTTTTCCAGCAGAATTCCAAGCGACATTTATATTATCAGGACAATCGTAGATCTTGCAGGAGTCAGCATTCTTACAGCATATCATATTATTTTAAAAGAGTCCCATGAAAAAATGGAAATGGCACAGATGGCAGCATTGAACAGAATGCAGTTTGCAAATTACCAGATATCCAGAACCAGTGTGGATTTGATCAATCAGAAGTATCACGATTTGAAGCATCAGATCGAATTTCTGAAAAGAGAAATTTCTGAAGAAGACAAGCTTGCCTATTTAAGCGGAATGGAAAGAGAGATTCAGCAGTATGAAGCTGAGAATAAAACCGGGAACAATATTCTGGATACAATCCTTACGACCAAAAGTCTTCTTTGCCAGGAGAAAAATATTCAGATCACCTGCGTTGCGGATGGAAAAGCCCTGAACTTTTTAAATTCCATGGATATATGCTCATTATTTGGAAATGCTCTGGATAATGCGATTACAAGCACAGAAAAGATAGAAAATCCAGAGAAAAGACTGATTCATGTAATGGTTTCCAGGGAAAAAGGTTTTCTAAGAATTAAGATAGAAAACAGTTTTCAGGGAGAACTGAAAATGAAAAACCAATTGCCGGTTACCACCAAGGAGGATCGGCGATACCATGGCTTTGGAGTGAAAAGTATGAAAGAAATTGCAGAAAAATACAAAGGGTCTCTGACCGTATCAGCAAAGGATGGCTGGTTCGAGCTTCGTATTCTGATTCCAATACCGGAAAGCATGGATGAAATATAATGGTAAAATTGCATAAAATATAAAAAGAAAAATGCGCATAATGCACAATAAAAATAGAGAAAAATAAAATGTAATTGAATAGAATGTTAGATTACGCTAAAAAAAGATGGTTTACGTCAAAAAAATATATAACAGGTTCTGAGGTGATATAATCCGCTTACACAAGAAAAAGGAGGATTCATCTATGAAACAGAAAAATGTGATGCGCGGACTGGCTGGCTTATCGGCTACCCTTCTGGCAATAAGCGGTGCCGCCACAGCAGTTGCATCCACACGTGCGGATTTTATCAATTCAAAACTTGGAACATCCAGTTTTAAGCTGGTTGAAAAAGGAGATGGAACGGGCGATTCCATTTATTTTGATTCGGAATTTTCCTCTGTTCAGGATCTGATTGATGCAAAAAAACAGTTTGCCGAAGAAATCAGTGAAGAGGGCAGTGTTCTTTTTAAAAATATCAATGCTGCGCTGCCCATTAACAAAGCAAGTGAAAAAGTAACATTGTGGGGAATGAATTCCCATGTGCCAACTCTGGGAGGCGAAATTGGTTCCTCTGTTGCAGGTCCGGACGATGCAGTCTTTTATGGACTGGAAGAAGCTCTGGCAGAAAAAGAATTTGATGTAAATCAGGATATGGTTGATTTTTATTCAAGCGATACAGCTGCACAGTATATGAGAATGGGCGGATTCGGTCAGCCGGGACATAGTCTGACACCAGGATTTGGTCCTATGTATGAAGTAAATACAGATTATCCAATTGGTGAGATTCCGGCAAGTGAGTATTCAGATGAACTGTTAAAAAGTGCAGATGATACGGCTGCTGTTGTTGTAATTTCACGAGACAGTTCAGAAGCAGCTGATTATGAACCAAATATGGTAAATACAACATCTGGCGACAGTTTTGAACGGCCATTGGCGTTATCCGACTATGAGCGGCAGATGATCGCTCTTGCGAAGGAACACAGTACAAAAGTCATTGTGCTGATTAATTCAGATAACCCCATTGAAATTGAAGAGTTAAAGGAAGATGATGAGATTGATTCCATTCTTTGGACCGGTTTGCCTGGAATGTATGGATTTCTTGGCGTGGCAGATATACTTTGCGGAGATGCGAATCCCTCCGGACATATTTCCGATACATATGCAGTGAATTCTCTGTCCGCTCCATCCATGGTAAATTTTGGAATTTATACTTATTCAAACAGTTCTGTTTCCGGGGAAAAGGATGGACTTACCGAGACCGATAAAGCAGACTGGTTTGAAGTAGAGTCAGAAGGAATTTATAACGGATACAAATATTACGAAACACGTTATGAAGATTGTGTTCTCGGAAAGGGAAATGCAGATACCACAGAAGGTTCCTCCACAGGAGAGGCATGGAATTATGCAGATGAAGTAAGTTATCCGTTTGGCTATGGTCTTTCTTATACTACTTTTGAACAGAAACTGGAAAAAGTAGAAGTACAGACAGGAAGTGTGGGAAAAGCCACTGTAACCGTTACCAATACCGGGGATACTGCTGGAAAAGACGCAGTACAGCTTTATGTACAGGCTCCTTATACGGAAGGAGAAGTAGAAAAATCTGCAATTCAGCTGGCGGGAATTTCCAAAACACAGATTCTTGAACCAGGAGAGTCTGAAACAGTGGAAATTGAAATCAATCCTGCATATTTTGCAAGCTATGACGAAAACGCAGTGAAAGCAGATGGAACAGCTGGTGCATGGGTTCTGGATGAAGGTGACTATTATTTTGCTCTTGGAAATGGCGCCCATGAAGCACTGAATAATGTTCTTGCGAAAAAAACAGGATCCGAGGAAGGGCTTGTATCTGTAAATGATGATGCTGTGATCAATGCAGATAATGTACAGGTATGGAATCTGGCAGCAAAAGATCTGGAAACATATTCTGCAAATGTACAGAATGCATTACAGGATTGTGACATTAATAAAGTCATTGAAGACACAGTAGAATATACAACCAGAACAGACTGGCGCAAGGGCTGGACCGCTGTTACAAGCATTACTCCAACAGAAGAGATGATGGAAGGTCTTAGAAACAGCAGAACAGAACTTACGGAAAATGGTTCAGGAACAACCTGGGATAAAGATAACGGGCTGAAATTAATTGATATGATGATCACCGATGAAAATGGAAATTATTCCGGTGCGATTGATATTAATGATCCTATGTGGGATCAGCTTATTGAGCAGATGTCTTTGGACGAGGCCATTCAGTTCATTGAGTATGGCGGTGACGACATTGAAAATATTGATTCCGTATTTCTTCCGAGAACATATGAACAGGATGGACCGATTGGCTTCTCTTATGATCAGGTAGCAGGATATAGTGCAAGATGGTCAAAGGATTTATCAGATGAGCCTACTTATGTAGCAGAGGATGATGAAAATGCAGATACTTCCATGGTAAGTTTCCCAACAGAGGTAGTGGTAGCTGCGACATTTAACACAGATCTTCTGGAACGCGAGGGAGAACTGCTGGGCGAAGATGGATTATGGTCTAACATCAGTGTTATCAATGCACCAGGATTAAACCTTCACAGAGCAGTATATTGTGCAAGAAACTTTGAGTACTATTCCGAGGATTCCATGCTTACCAATATTCTTGGAAAAGCAATCTGTAAGGGTGCCCAGTCAAAGGGGCTTGTGGCAGCAGTAAAGCATTTTGCCTATAATCATCAGGAAACGAACCGTTCCGGAATGTCTGTGTTCTTTACGGAGCAGGCTGCAAGGGAAAATGAACTCAGAGGCTTCCAGGGAGCAATGGCAGAGAATATTGCCGGAGGTGCTATGACAGCCTTTAATCGTATGGGAGTTGATTATTCTGGTGCCAAGAAGAGTCTTTTGGAGCAAATTACAAGAACTGAATGGGGCTTTACTGGCGCTTATGTGACAGATATGATCAATGGTGCCGACTATATGAACTGGAGAGATATTGTATTTAATGGCGGCGGTATGGCACTTACCTCTTCTGCATATTCAAGTTCTGAAATTGGACTGATGGAAGATGTAAAAGCAGAGATTGCAAAAGATACAGCTTTCCAGGAAGCTTTAAAGCAGAACATCAAATACTGGCTTTATAATCTTGTGAAATCCAATGCAATGAATGGAATTACAAATACAAGTGTAATGGAATCTGTAACTCCATGGTGGCAGATAGCATTCTATGGTGTGGACGCATTCCTGGCATTACTGACATTGTTATTTATTGTAGTGTATGCGAAAAAGTTAAAGAAAGCATAAGAAGGAGGAAGTCAGAATGAAAAAAACAACAGGTGAAAAAAAGATTGGATTTTATCTGGTCATGGCGGCAGCAGTTCTTTCTCTGGTGAGTATGCTGATTTATCGTACAGTTCTCAGTCAGTTGGGAATGGTATATGGATTATCGGTAATTCCGGCAATAGTAGCTGTACTGGTATTAGCCGGAATGAAAATGACTGGCGCAAAAGAACTTCTCAACTGGGCTGGACCTGTTAATGCTGTGGTAACTGCACTTACTGCTATTATCAGCTGCAGTATTATGCTGGATGCATTTGGACTTGTAGTTTCCGGATTATATCAGTTCAGCCAGATCCGGTCGTATGTGATCTATGCGGCTGTAGTGGCAATTGCAATGATTTTAAATGTTGCGGCAGGTTTTACCGGGATTGTAGAGGAAAATGAAATTTAAATATTACCGGGGAGAACGCAGTCGGTAATGCTTAATGACGAAAAAGACCTGGCAATGATAATACAGTCTTATCTTTGCCAGGCCTTTTGTATCTGGATATGTTATGGTAAAGGATGAGATATAAGGTGGAATTAAAAAATAAAAATATTATAAATAAAATGACACTAAAAGAGAAGGCATTGCTGTTAAGTGGAAAGGGAATGTGGAAAACATATGATTTTGAGGCATATGGGATACCAGCTTTTTTTCTGTCAGATGGTCCTCATGGTATGAGAACCCAGGAAGGACAGGGGGACTGGCTGGGAATTAATAAAAGTAAAGCTGCAACTTGTTTTCCAACAGCTGCAACAATTGCAAATAGCTGGGATCCAGAGCTGGCTGAGGAAGTTGCGTCAGCATTGGGAGAGGAAGCAGTCTCTTTTGGCGTAGACATGATTCTGGGACCTGGAATGAATATAAAGAGAAGTCCGCTTTGCGGCAGAAATTTTGAATATTTTAGTGAAGACCCGTATCTTGCAGGTGAACTGGGAACTGCTTATGTAAAAGGAATTCAGAGCAAAGGTCCGGCTGCATGCCCAAAGCATTTCGCCGTTAACAGTCAGGAACTTCGAAGAATGTCAAATAATTCAGTAGTAGATGAAAGAACTATGCGTGAAATATATACAGCGGCTTTTGAGACAACAGTGAAGAAAGCTGCCCCAAAGGCAATCATGTCTTCTTACAATCAGATAAATGGCGTATATGCAAACGAAAACCAAGATTTATTGCAGAAATTATTAAGAGATACATTCGGATTTCATGGAATTGTGGTATCTGACTGGGGGGCAAGCAACGACCATACAGAGGGCGTAAGATGCGGAAGTAATCTTGAAATGCCAGGAAATTCCGGAACAACAGCGAAAGAACTGGTAAGAGCTGTGCAAAAAGGCAGACTGGATGAAAAGATACTGGACAAACGTATTGATGAAATTTTGACAACAATGCTTCCGGTTCATCAGTTAGTCGAAATGGGGAAAAAGAGTTTTGCTGCGGAAGAGCATCATAAGCTTGCAAGAAAAGCAGCTGCCCAAAGCATTGTACTTCTGAAAAATCAGGATAATATTTTACCTTTGTCCGAAAATAAAACAGTAGCGGTGATAGGAGAGTTTGCAGAGAAGGCAAGATATCAGGGCGCAGGCTCCTCTCTTGTGAATCCAACAAAAGTAGAGAATATCATGGACATTATAGATGGATATTCTTTTAAAAAAGTAATATATGAACCAGGATATCACAGAAACCAAAAGACAGATCACAGGCTGCTCGAGTGTGCAAAAAAGGCAGCAGCAGAGGCAGATACAGTATTACTGTTTGTTGGGCTTGACGAGGCAAGTGAGTCAGAAGGAATGGACCGTGTTCATATGAAAATGCCGCAAAACCAGCTGGAACTTATAAATGCAGTTACTGGAATGAATACGGAAACGGTTGTGATCGTATCTGCCGGAAGTGTGGTGGAAATGCCATGGATCCAAAAAGTAAAAGCAGTTGTGCACGGCTACCTTGGCGGACAGGCAGGCGCGTCTGCAATGTTGGATGTGATTACAGGAAAAACAAATCCGTCTGGAAAATTAAATGAAACCTACCCGATTTGTTATGAAGATACTCCGGCGTATGCCTATTATCCGGGAAAAGAGAGAAACAGCGAGTACAGGGAAGGTTTATACGTTGGATACCGTTACTATGATACAGTGAAAAAAGATGTTCTTTTTCCATTTGGATACGGATTGAGTTACACGGATTTTACATATTCGGATTTAAGCGTATCAGAAAAAGGAGTAAGCTTTTGTATTACCAATACGGGAAATTTTGCTGGCGCTGAAATTGCTCAACTCTATATTGAGAAAGAAGCCCCGGAAGTTTTCAGGCCTGTGCATGAACTGAAAGGATTTTCTAAAGTATTTCTTAAGCCAGGAGAGACTGGAAGAATTGAGATTCCATTTGAAGAAAGGACATTTGCATATTTTAATGTACAAACAGGAGAATGGGAAATTGAAGAAGGAAACTATAAAATTCTGATAGCGAAAAATTCCAGAGAATGTGTTTTACAGGAAAACGTTTATCAAAAAGGAACAGGAGCCAAAAATCCATACAAAGTTCATCTTAGCGAGTACGAAACAGGACATGTAGAGCAGGTTTCAGATGATTCATATGAAAAACTTCTTGGATATAAAATTCCAGATGGAGCATGGAATGGTGAATTAGAAAAAAATGATGCTTTTTGTCAGCTGTATTATGCAAAGGGAACAGTTGGAAGAATCATTTATAGGATACTTGATAAAATGATGAAAAAAAGTGAAAAGAAGGGGGAAGCAAATCTGGATATATTATTTTTCTATAATATGCCTTTTAGAGGCCTGATCAATACAACTCATGGAATTTTTACAAGTGGAATGGTGGATGGATTTGTCAAAATCGTGAATGGACATCTTTTAACTGGATTGGGGAAAATGCTCTGGTCTGCTATTGCAAGAAAATGAGGTTGAAAAATGGCTAAAATTTTAAATAAGAATTTTGAAGACAGTAAACTTCCGCAATCCAAAATTACCGGAGAAGAAGTCAATATGCCGGAGATTTTATTAGGGTATTTTATCGGACCATTTGGAGCTGTTCTGTCTTCTGGAATTTTTACCAGTATTTTGCAGAACTACTTTACAGATGTATTAAGGTTAAATCTTGGTTTTTTGACAGGATTGCAGCTGATGTCTACAATTTTTATTATCGCAGCAAATCTGATCGTAGGCCAATTGATCGAGAGAACGAAGTGTATGGCAGGGAAAGCAAGACCGTGGATCCTGCTTTCTGCATTCACCATATCTGTATCTTCTGTTTTAATGTTTGTAGTACCATTTCAAGGGACGATGAAATATATATGGATTGCAGTTGCGTATAATCTGTTTTACAGTGTGGCATATCCGATTTACAGTACGGCGAATTCTGTGCTGGTTTCGGTATCAACAAGGAACAGCCAGAAAAGGGGAACACTTGCAGCTGCTGGAAATATTGCAGGCCTTGGCGCAATGGGAATTGGTTCTATGGCATTTCCAATGCTTGTGTCTTTTTCATTAAAAGAAAATCAGTATAAATGGTTCTGTACAATGGCTGTAGTTGCTGTTTTCTCTGCATTTACAATTTATCTGCAGTATTGTTATACACGGGAGAGAGTGACTGAAGAACTTTTTAAAACAGCAAAAGATTCTGATTTGGAAAAAGAGAGGATATCTGTGAAAAAACAGATAAAAGCAGCTGCAGGGGAGAAAATGTGGTGGCTTGTCATGGTGTTCTATCTGCTGTTTCAGTGGAGTGGAGCTATGAAAAATGGTTCCATGTCTTATTTTTGTAAATGGGTGCTTGATAATACATTTTTGGGCACAGCGGATGCGTGGGGGGCTTCTCAGTCAATTTTAAGTATTATGGGAGCTGTTCCAATGGCTATGGCGGCAGTAGTTGTGATTCCTCTTTGCAATAAGTTTGGAAAAAGAAATGTTTGTGTGGCGGGAATGATATTTGGCGGTATTGGCGGAGTTATTGCACTGCTTGGGAAAGATCAGATGATACCGGTGGCAGTTGGCGTGGCTTTAAAATGCCTTGGCTCCTCTCCGGTATGCTATATGATTCTTGCAATGTTATCTGATGTTATAGATTACATAGAGAAGAAAAACTCTATCAGAACAGATGGATTTACCATGTCGATTTACAGCTCGATCGCAGTTGCGGGAACCCCTGTTTGCAATGCGGTTTTCAGTGCTTTGCTTAACTGGGCAGGATATGATCAGACTGCTGATATTGCAATGGGGGCGGCAGCACAGAATACAGGCGTGAGAAGTGTAATATCTGTAAGCTACATTGGAGCAGAGACAGCGGCTTATTTTATATGTGCAATTCTGATTTTTTTCTTTACAGTGGAGAAGAAATTAAAGGAAGAGCAACATTCTTGAGAGGGAAAAGTATTATGAAAGCTGGAAAAATTGTGAAAATAACAGTAAGCGTGATTGTACTTGGGGGACTGGCTGCGGCAGGAAATTATTTTATCGGAAGAGACGGCAGCTACTATCAGACTGCAAAAGATGGAAGCCAGACGTATGCATATATAAATGAGAAAAATTCTTTCGGACATATTGTAAAGCATCCGGCATTTTCTGATTTTTCTGATTTTATTATTCCCTGGAAGGATCGTTGGAACAGTCTTGTAATGCCGTATCAGACACTTCGGAGTGTATGTGACATGAATCACTATAATACGAAAGCTATCATAAATGGGTTTAATTTCATGCTAGACGTATGCGAAAATCAGCAGCAGGTGTTTTACCGCTATTATTCTGAAGCAGAAATGAAAGAGGATCAGACCCTTGAAGCTTGCGGATTATTTTTTATTCCCGGAGAAAAAAATGCACCTTTTGCTTTTGTGGTACCAGGCGGCGGCTTTACTGCTGTATGTTCTTTTGGGGAGGGATTTCCGGTGGCACAAAAGCTTCATGAAGAAGGATATAATGTATTTATTCTTCAATACAGGGTAGCAACCGGACAGACAACCACGAACGAGCTGATCAAAAGCCAGGAAGCGATTGCAAATCAGGATTTTGGAAAAGCAATGGGATATATTCTGGATCATGCGGATAAGTTCCAGGTGTCTTCTGAGAATTATTCTGTCTGGGGATTTTCGGCAGGCGGAAGGCTTTCGCAGCTATGGGGCCTGGATAATGAGTATGGCTACCAAAGGTATGGGCTTCCGTCTCCTGCAGCGGCAATGCTTGCATATTCCGGCTGGTATGATGAGGACTTTGCAGGATGCTATGGAACACAGCCGCCGACCTTCTTTGCTTATGTAAAAGAGGATAAGGTTATTGGAGAACAGAATGTGAAGGATATCGAAAAGACGATTGATATCATGAAGAATCTGGACAAAGACATTGAAGTGCGCGCCTACGACCATGCATATCACGGCTTCGGCACCGGAGCCGGAACAGACGCAGACGGCTGGATGGACGAGGCAATTTCGTTTTGGGAAAAGGAAATGTAAATAGGGATTTCATAAAAAAGGGCGGCGGGAATAATCCGGCCGCCCTTTGGTATATGGAAAAGTTATTTAATTGCATCCAGTGCATTTGAAATATCAGCAATCAAATCCTCTTTGTCCTCAAGACCAAGGCTGATGCGGATCAGTTCGGCTGGTACGCCGGCTTCGATGAGCTGCTCGTCGGTCATCTGTCTGTGGGTGGAGGTGGCTGGGTTCAGGCAGCAGGTTCTTGCGTCTGCGACATGTGTCTCAATGGCACCAAGCTTTAAGTTCTGCATGAAAGTGGAAGCTGCTTCGCGTCCGCCCTTTAAGCCAAATGAAACAACGCCGCATCCGCCGTTTGGCAGATATTTCTGAGCTCTTTCATAATACTTGTTGGAAGGAAGACCCGGGTAATTCACATAGGCAACCTTCGGATGCTTCTCCAGGAATTCTGCAACGGCCTGGCCGTTTTCTACATGCTTCGGCATGCGGACATGTAAGGACTCCAGTCCAAGATTCAGGATAAAGGCATTATTGGGAGATTGCATAGAACCAAAATCACGCATCAGCTGTGCAGTACATTTGGTAATGAATGCGCCCTCTTTGCCAAATTTCTCAGCATAGGTGATTCCGTGATAGCTTTCATCCGGAGTGCAAAGTCCCGGATATTTGTCAGCATGAGCCATCCAGTCGAAATTACCGCTGTCTACAATGGCACCGCCAAGTGCTGCACCGTGGCCGTCCATATACTTGGTGGTAGAGTGGGTAACAATATCAGCACCCCACTCAAACGGGCGGCAGTTTACTGGTGTGGGGAATGTATTGTCTACTACAAGGGGAACCCCATGCGCATGAGCAACCTTTGCAAACAGTTCAATATCCAGGACTGTCAGTGCCGGGTTGGCAATGGTTTCTCCAAACATGACTTTGGTGTTCGGCTTGAATGCCGCGTTTAATTCTTCTTCTGTAGCGTCTGGGGAAACGAAGGTTGCTGTGATTCCCATCTTTGCCATAGTGACGGAAATCAGGTTGAAGGTTCCGCCGTAAATGGAGGAAGAGGCCACAATGTGGTCTCCGCATTCGCAGATATTAAACAGAGCCATGAAGTTAGCGGCTTGTCCGGAAGAAGTAAGCATAGCCGCTGTGCCGCCTTCCATGGCTGCAATTTTGGCTGCTACATGGTCATTGGTTGGATTCTGAAGGCGGGAATAAAAATATCCTTCTGCCTCAAGGTCAAACAGCTTGCCCATGTCCTCGCTGGTATCGTATTTAAATGTTGTTGACTGAATGATCGGAATCTGTCTCGGCTCCCCATTTCCAGGCTTATAACCTGCCTGCACACATTTTGTTCCCATTCTGTAATCGTTCATTATGTACCTCCTCATCTGGTAAAATAAGCTCCCTGTGCAAAAATGTTCACAGGGAGCAATCACATAGGAATATAGTACCATCTTTAGTGGGATTTGGCAATGGTGGGTAGACATTTTCGTTGCCGTTACACGCATTGTGTGGTATGATTTTTTTATAGATAAAATATTATCTGTAAAAGGAGAGAAAAGATGGAAGCGCTTATATGGGAAACAGCTGAGGAACTTGATAAAAATTTGGCACTGCGAGTGCGCAAAATACGAAAACGCCGCAAGATTTCCCAGCAGAAGCTGGCTGATTTAAGCGGTGTAAGCTACGGTTCCATAAAACGTTTTGAAACCAGCGGACAGATTTCCCTGCTGGCTCTGACTAAAATTGCCATGGCACTTGATATGGCAGACGAACTGCGGAACATTTTTTCCCAGGTACCGTACAGAAATATTCAGGAGGTAATAAATGAAAGCAGATAGTTTACCGGATAGTAGAGCCATGGTGAGTTACAGCTGAAGAATATTTTTGTTAGTGGAAATTATTTGATATTACTGACATTGTTGCAATTGGCAATTTGAGCAAATGGGTGTAAAATGACGTTAAATGGATTTTTATTAAAGGAAGGTGAAAATGTATGAAGGAAAATTGCAGGAAAGTCACTTCCTGCCCGTTTTACTCACTGTTTTTGGCGCTTCTGGCAGTGCTGCTGATGGGAATTCCGGCGGTGTCTGTACAGGCAGCAGGAGTGAAAACACCCGGCAAAGTGAATATTACCAGTGTGAAAATGACTGGAAACAACAAGGTAACCATTAATTGGAAAAAAGCTTCGAATGCTACGAAGTACCGGATTTACTATAAGCAGTCTGGTGCCAGGTCCTGGAAAGCAATAGCAGATGTGAGTTCCGGGAAAACAAGCTATACCCATACTTCTAATAACAGGAATCCTCTGGCAGGCGGAAAGAAATATGTATACACGGTAAGGGCTTACAATAAGACAAGCCGCAAATGGGGTACATACGATAAAAATGGAAAAGGCGTGACAGTTCCCATTGTGCCGGGCAAAGTGAAGCTGGTTTCTGTAAAGGCAAATGTGTACAATAAGGTAACGGTAACCTGGAACAAAACTTCCAATGCCTCTTCCTACCGAATCTACTACAAGAAGGCAAATGCAAAGAACTGGACCAGGGTTACCGACGTAAAGGGCAGTCTGAGAAGCTACGTGCATAAAAGCAGCAAAAGTGCCGCATTAATAGCTGGAACCCAATATGTGTACACAGTCAGAGCCTACAACAGTTGCTCAAAAAAGTGGGGCTCCTATGATGCAAAAGGCATTACGGTAAAAGTGCCTGCCAAACCTGCAGCAAAGCCAACAGTTCCGCCAACGCCGCAGCCGACGGCAACTCCGATTCCAACCCAGGCTCCGTCAGCAAACACAGTGACAGCCCATGGCGTAACCTTTGATATGAGTTATTTTCCCGAAACAGCAATAGTAGGCGATGATATGGAATGCCTGTCAGTTATTCCGAAAAGTACAATTAAGCCGACAGATATTACCTATAAAATTGCAAATGGAAATGCACAGCAGCTTTGTTCCCCGGCAACACCAAATCTGCATTTAGGTTATGGAACCGAATATGAATCTGATTATTATGTATCAGACTGGAAAAACATGGTTGCTTATATAAAGACTTCTTATGAGCCGGAAATGTATCTGGAACACAGAGTTGAAATTTACAATCAGCTGCAGGCCGGTACTTTTCCAGTAAGTGTTTATTACAAAAATACGTTGCTTAGAACCTGCCAGGTAACCGTAACAGGGGCAGACAGCAAAGTGGTAAAATACCGGAAATGGATGAATGAACTTGAGCAGAAAGCCTGGACAAGCGGCATGACTGTGATGGAAAAATTAACTGCCATAAAGAAATACATTTATGACAATTATACCTACACAACCGATGGCGTGATGTGCAATGCAGGCGCACAGGCGCTTCTGTATGCAGCCAGAGACTTGGGACTTACTGCAAGATACCGTTTTGTAGGTCCTCAGTATGACTACGAAAAAGGCTACGGTGATGTCTATTACCATTTCGGCTCTGCATTTTGCGGAGGGCATGTGTGCACGATCATCACAATGGATGGCAAAGATTATATTATGGAAACCCAGGGACACGAGGGTTAAAAAGAGGCTCCCATGATGAAGAATCATGGGAGCTGCTTTAATGTATGGTGTTCTCTGTGATCCGGCAAAGTGTGAAGATAGTTATTTATTTTCCGAATTTCTTGAGTCGTCCTCCATGATGGTGGTATTTACGTCATCTTCGTAAAGGCGCATTTGTACCTGCATAGGTGTGGGGTCATCTGTAAGTTTCATTTTTCCAAAGTGATTGAAGAAGAACAGAACGCCAAACCCAATCCCGATGGAATAAGAAGCCTCCAAAACAGAAAAGCCGTCTGTTGCCTGCCCGGTGACCTGAGTGTAGATCTGTTCAAAAAGCGCCGGGACATCTACGTCATTGTTAAAGGTCATAATGGAAAAGCCTGCGCCGAAAAAGGTGGCGAGACACACGAAGATCACCTTGCACCATCTGAGAACAACATTGACGCTGCCTTCCTTCTGATAAGTGATGATGAAGGTAGGCTCTCCAATGTTGGTGATGTCCAGGTCCGGTTCCTTTTGCTGGATGTCCTTGATTAAGTCCATGGCACAGATCACGTAGCGTCCTGGCTTATCCGGGTCCAAATTGGCTACCGGCATTACGCGCAGGCGGTTTAATATTTTGGAATTGCTGCAGGAGAGTTTAGCAATGTCCTGTAAATAAACGTGGGGGTGATGAACCTCCACGTTTTGTTCTGTCTGAATGTAAAGGGTATCGCTCATGGAAAAGTACCTCCAGTTGTATTATTCTTTCATCTTAGGCTTAAATACCCAGCTGGCCAGATAGGAAAAAATAAGTGCGGCGGAAATTCCGGCTGCGCAGGCAGTGAAGCCTCCGGTGAAAAGTCCGATAAAGCCATCCTGGTCGATGGCTTTTTTCAGTCCCTTCCAAAGGGTATTGCCGAATCCAAGAAGAGGCACCGAAGCTCCGGCTCCTGCAAAATCGATCAGCGGCTGGTAAATGCCCACAGCTCCTAAGATGGCACCGGTACACACCAGCAGTACCATAACCCGGCCGGGCATCAGCTTTGTTTTATCCAGCAGAATCTGGACCAGGGCGCAGATCAGCCCGCCTACCCAGAATGCATTGAAATAATCCATAGTGTAACCTCCGTTTCTAAGAATTAAACAGGACAATGTTCCAGCACCACTGCATGGGCAATTCCCGGAATGGAATCGCCTTCATTAAAGCTTGTTTTGGAGAGCAGTGCCCCGGTGGGAACAAATAACACCCGTTTCCAGGTCCCTTTGGCAAGCTCCGGCAAAATGTGGGCGGCAAGAACAGATGCACTGCAGCCGCAGCCGCTTCCTCCCGAGTGCGTATCCTGTGTCTCCCCGTCAAAAATCAGAAGTCCGCAGTCCTGGTGAATGGACTGGATGTCGTACCCTTTTTCCATCAGAAGATCAAACAGAATTTTCTGTCCCACAGCCCCCAGGTCGCCTGTGAAAATCGCATCGTAATCCTCCGGTGTTCTGTCAAAATCACACAGATTCCGGTAAATGGTATCACAGGCAGCAGGCGCCATGCAGCCGCCCATGTTCAGGGAATCCTTAAGTCCGTAGTCGATCAGCTTTCCGGTGGTAAGACCGGTAATCTGCACGCAGCACTTGTCCGAGAGAAGAGGTTTTGTTTTCCGGGGGATTTCTTCCTGGGGCAGTGCGCCAGAGAGAACACAGGCACCGCTTCCGGTTACCGTCCAGGTGGCAGAAAGGGGGCGCTGGTTACCGTAAGCCAGAGGAAAGCGGAATTCTTTTTCCGCGCTGGCAAAATGGCTGGAGGTGGCGCATAAAATATGCTCTCCATATCCGGCGGCAATGGACATGGCTCCCAGGGAAAGGGATTCCCCCATGGTAGAGCAGGCACCAAAAAGTCCGTAAAAAGGAATGCCCATACCTGCAATGCCAAAGGAAGAAGCTGTGGTCTGGGCAAGAAGGTCTCCGGCAAAGGTCATGCGGATATCGCCTGGCGCAAGGCCTGCTTTTCCAAGAGCCAGTGAGGCGGCTTCTTTTTGCATGGTGCTTTCCGCTGCTTCCCAGGTATCGCATCCAAACATAGGATCTTCGCAGATCAGATCAAATTTATCTCCAAGGGGACCTTCCCCTTCTTTTTTTCCAACGACGGATGCGCAGCTGGAAATATAAACCGGAGTCTGAAAGGCAATGCTGGCGGAGCCGGCAAGTCTGGCGGGGGATTGTGTGTTCATGAGATCACCTCCATGATTTTCAGAATATAGTAGATCACTCCGGCGGCCCAGGAACTCATGATTCCGTAGAGGATAACCGGCCCTGCAATGGTGAAGATCTTGCAGCCGATTCCGAAAACCTGTCCCTCGGCTTTGTATTCAATGGCAGGTGCTGCCACGGAGTTGGCAAATCCGGTGATGGGAACCAGACTTCCGGCGCCGCCGAATTTGCCGATTTTGGGATAAAGATTAAATCCGGTGAGAATGACGCTGATGAAAACCAGGGTAACAGAACACCAGGTTCCTGCCATCTCCTGATCCAGCCCCTGTGACTTTGCGAAATTTGTTATGATCTGTCCCAGAACGCAGATCAGGCCGCCTGTGAGAAAGGCTTTTGCCATGTTAAGCGGCAGGCTGTGAGTCGGTGTGACCTCTTTTACATAATCGGCATATTTTTTCTGCTGTTCTTTTTGCTGTTCTTGATTCATTGCTGCCTCCTGTGTATACGGAAATGTAAAGTTGCTGCGGATAAGATTGTTATGGAATTTACAGTTAGTATGTGAAAAAAGATGTAAAATATACTTTCTTTTTCAGCGGAATTATAATATGATGTTAGTATTGTTATGGACAAAAGAAAAGAGGTGCCTTATGGGAAAATATTATATAGGAAAAGGGGCGCAGCTTCTGACAGAGGAATCCGAGGAAAAGATCCGGATACGCCAGCTGGAGCTGCTTTCCCCTGAATTTGGACATATGCCATGTATAAAGGGGGAGTTTTTTACTTTTATTCTGGCCGAAGAGGGACAAATGCAGTGCCAGATAAACCAGGAGAGAACAGACTTACAGGCAGGGGAAGCGTTGTTTATCAACGCGAATCAGTCTTACCGCCTGATCTCCAGCCGGAATGAAAGATGTCGGTTTTATGTAATTGAAGTTTCAGCAGGCTATCTGGCGGCAGGAGATGAGAGCCTTCGGGAGAAATACCTTGCACCTGTGGCAGAGGCAGAGGCTTTTGCGTATTGCAGATTCGTGCCATCAGAAGAGGAAGACACAGATGAGGATATCCTTTTGCAGGCACTTTTGGCAGCAGCGCAGACTGCAGCTGGAAGAGACCTGGCCTATGAGCTGGACATGAAGAGCTGGATGTTCACTGCGTGGGGAAGTCTTTACAAAAAATTCATTCAGCTTGCCCCATCCTGCAAAAATGCAGTGATCCGTGAGCGCACAAAGTTAAACCGCATGACCGGATACCTGGCTTCAAACTGCAATGAGAAGCTGACCCTTGCGGGAATGGCGGAGGCATGCCAGGTAAGCACCGGAGATTTCTGCCGGTTCTTTAAGAAACATATGAGCATGACCCCATTTGAATATCTCCAGAAATGCAGGATCTGGAACAGCATGGATGCAGTGATCGACAAGACGGCCTCCATGGGCGAGATTGCATCTGCCAATGGGTTCGCTGGAGCAAGCTATTTCTCCGAGACTTTCCGCAAGGAGATGGGATGCTCCCCTGCGGATTACCGGAAGTGGTACAAGGGGATTAACGAAGAATGCCCGGTAGCGGCAGCAAATCAGGATCAGGGAGAAGAAAAAGCGCCGAAGAAGTCCGGCGCAGCTGCAAAGGGCAAGAATGTTCCCTCCTATTTGTTATAGGAAAGTTTACGGAAACCATCTTTGATAAAAGTAATACAAAGAGCCTAGTGCTTTTCCCAGGGCTACGGCGATCACCACCAGGCGGATCCCGTTTGTCAGCTTGATCCTTCGGGAAAAGATGGGGAAGACATCTGCCATTTCGGCCAGTGCCATGATCCATCCCCCCAGGAAAATGCCGGAGAAAAGTCCGCAAAGGCCAAGAAACACCATGCCCCCTGGAATGGGCCAGCGATATAGAAAGAAAAGATTGCCGAAAACAATTCCGAGCAGCGTAATATCTTCATATAATAATATGTGTTTTCCTGTGTGGGTAACGCCGGCGTATCTTGGCACAATGGAAAGACCGATGAGAAGGCCCACTACACCGCCTGCGATAATGACTCCTGCACAGAAGCCGATGACTGCCAGAAAAATCTGCTGAAACATGATGGATATCTCCTTTCTGTGGAACATTTATTAGTATAGAAAGAATGTTGAAAAATATACGTTTTTCCTGTACATTTGGGCAGTTAGATAGTATAATAGAACGATGCGGCAATGGGAAGAATCACGTTGCTGCACAGATGGAATAATTTATTCTTAACCTTATGAAATCAGTTAGAAAGATAGAGGATGTAAATCTGTGAATGAAAAAATAAAACAGCGTTTTCAGACGGTTCTGGAAAAGGAGCAGGTTCTGGAAGCGGAGTCTATGAGCAGACACACCACATTTCGCATTGGCGGCCCGGCAGATCTGTTCGTGGTACCGAAGTCAGTGGATGAGATCGCAGAAGTCCTGAAAATCTGCAGGGAAGAGAAGGCTCCTTATTTTATACTTGGAAACGGGAGCAATCTTCTGGTAAGTGATAAGGGATACCGCGGCGTAGTGGTACAGCTGTATCGCGGCTTTGGGAAGATTACGGTTTCCGGGGAGGAAATTCATGCCCAGGCGGGTGCTCTTTTATCCGGAATTGCGGCAGCGGCAAGAGATGCATCTCTTACCGGTTTTGAGTTTGCCGGCGGAATTCCGGGAACCTTAGGCGGTGCTGTTGTGATGAATGCAGGTGCTTACGGCGGAGAGATGAAGGATGTATTGAAGGAAGTGACGGTTCTGACACCGGAAGGTGAGATTCTTACTTTGCAGGCAGATGAGCTTCACATGGGATATCGGACCAGCGTTGTAAAGGAAGCAGGCTATATTGTTCTGGAGGCCGTGCTTTCTCTTGCGAAGGGAGATCCGGAAGCAATCCGCAGCCGGATGCAGGAGCTGGCAGGCATGAGAAGCAGCAAGCAGCCCCTTTCCTATCCAAGTGCAGGCAGCACCTTCAAAAGACCGGAGGGATATTTTGCAGGCAAGCTGATCATGGACAGCGGACTTCGGGGATATCAGGTAGGCGGTGCCCAGGTTTCCGAGAAGCACTGCGGCTTTGTGATCAATGCAGGAAATGCCACCGCAGAAGATGTATGCAGGCTGATGGCAGATGTACAGCGGATTGTCAGAGAAAAGTTTGGCGTGACACTGGAGCCGGAAGTGAAGTTTCTTGGAGAATTCTGACTGAGAAATTCAGGCCAGAAATTTATGTTTCAGGACGAAATAAAAATTTGTCCCATCAGGAGATAAGATATGCGATTTGTAATAGTTACAGGCGTTTCTGGCGCTGGTAAATCAACAGTGCTGAAAATGCTGGAGGATGCCCACTATTTCTGTGTGGATAATCTTCCCATTCCATTGGTGGAGAAATTTGCTTCACTGATGCTGGAGGTGCATGAGGAAGGCGTGCAGAACGCGGCACTTGGAATTGACGCCAGAAGTGGCCGTTCCCTGGAAGAACTGGCACAGGTTCTGGATCACATGAAGGAAGCCGGATATGATTTTGAGATTCTTTTCATGGATGCGGAGGATTCCGTGCTTGTAAAGAGATACAAGGAGACCAGAAGAAGTCATCCCCTTGCCGCTTCCGGAAGAGTGGATGACGGGATCCGGCTGGAACGCCAGAAAATGGAATTTCTTCGGAAAAGAGCGGACTACATCATTGATACCACTCATCTGCTCACCAGAGAGCTTCGTCAGGAAATCGAGAAGATTTTTGTAAATGACGAAAAGTTCTGCAATATGATGGTTACGGTGCTGTCCTTTGGATTCAAATACGGAATCCCGGCAGATGCAGACCTGGTGTTTGACGTCCGTTTTCTTCCAAATCCATATTACGAGGATGAACTGCGGCCGCTGACGGGTATGGATGAGAGCGTTTTTAATTATGTAATGGACAATGAGACTGCAAGGATTTTTGCAAACAAGCTGGAGGATATGACGGAGTTTCTCATTCCCAAGTATGCCCAGGAAGGCAAAACAAGTCTTGTGATCGCCATTGGATGTACAGGCGGCAAGCATCGTTCTGTTACCATTGCAAGAGAGCTGTACAGCAGAATTGCCCGAAACGGGGAATACGGTTTCCGGCTGGAGCACAGGGATGTGGATAAGGATCGTCTGCTGAAAAAATAAAAAGGAGTTTTGGAAATGTCTTTTTCAGGGATGGTGAAAGAAGAACTTTCCAGGCATATAGGCACCGGAAGGCACTGTAAGATTGCAGAACTGGCTGCGATTTTCACTTTCTGCGGCAGCCTGGGCACTGGATCAGATGGGAAATTTTTCCTCCGTATCCAGACAGAAAATGAGGCACTTGCAAGAAAAAGCTTTACATTATTGCAAAAAACATTTAATATAGAGACAGATGTATCAAATTCCCGGACCGACTGTTTCAGAAGGGGGAATCTTTCCTGTATTTCCGTTACCGATCAGGCTCTGATCAAGGAAATACTGGACTCTCTGAAACTGGAAATTTCGGGAATCAGCGGAGGAATGCCATTCGTATCTAATTCCATTGTATATCAGCGGGATTGCTGCAAAAGGGCGTTTGTACGCGGAGCCTTTCTCTGTGCGGGATCCATCAGTGATCCAAGGAAGGGATATCATTTTGAGATTGTATGTCCCAGCCAGGAGATTGGCGTGCAGTTACAGGAAATCGTCCGGAGCTTTCACATAGATGCCAAGATCGTGCTTCGCAAGAAGTCCTATGTGTTCTATGTGAAGGAAGGTGCACAGATTGTGGATATGCTGGCTATCATGGAAGCAAATGTGGCCCTGATGGATCTGGAGAATATCCGCATCCTGAAGGAAATGCGTAATTCTGTGAACCGGAAGGTCAACTGTGAGACTGCAAATATCAACAAAACGGTTAATGCGGCTGTGAAGCAGATCGAAGATATCAGACTGCTTGAGGAAAAGGTGGGCCTGGAGAGTCTGAGTGAAGGACTTGAGGAGATCGCAAGATTGCGGCTGCAGTATCCGGAAGCAACACTTAAAGAATTAGGATTGATGTTGAACCCACAGGTCGGGAAATCCGGAGTAAATCATCGACTTCGTAAGCTAAGCCTGCTCGCGGATGATCTGAGGGAAAACAAGGAGGAGTTATTATGATCAAAAAGCCAATCACCATTCACCTGTCCACAGGACTTGAAGCCAGACCCGTTGCACAGCTTGTACAGGTGGCAAGCCAGTTTAACAGTGAGATTTACGTTGAAGTAGGCAAGAAGAAAGTCAATGCCAAGAGTATCATGGGCATGATGACACTGGGACTGGATGCTGGTGAGGAAATTACACTTTCAGCTAACGGAGAAGATGAAGATGCTGCTATGAGCAGTATTGAACAGTACTTAAGCAACCAGTAAAGGATGCTATAAAAAGTGAGGATGGTTACCAATGTCTAAATTTCTAAAATTTATTGTACATTTTGTTGTGATATGCACCATACTTTGCGTAGTTGCATTAGCGGTGCCTCCGTTCTTCGGAGTGACTACCGAAATTCGGGACGACTCCACAATCGAGTCCAATCTTGCAATGGGATCTGTTACATATGCAATTCCGGTTAAAACAGAAGAAGCAGCTCTGGGTACACCGATCCTTGTAAATGACGAAGACAATGCTGTATATCGTTATACACTTGCAAGTGCTGATGTGGAGAATGGCACAGGAACTGCCATGGACCCTACTGTTTCACAGGGAGAGCCGATTAACGTAGCAATTGGAGGCTACCTTCCGAAGATCGTTGCTACGATCCCGTTTATCGGTTATCTGATGGCGGCTACCAAGAGCATTGAGGGACTGATCGTTCTGGGACTTGTTGTCCTGTTCCTGGTAATTCTCTATGTGATCGCAGAGCTGTGGAAGAAAGATCCGGATGATGACTATGATGATTACCCGGATGACACAGAGCCTGGATATGTGAAGAGCCGCAAGGAACTGAAACGGGAAGAGAAGCGCAGAGAGCGTGAGTACCGTGACGAGGAATGTGAGATCAAGGCTGAGAGCAAACGCAGCAAGAAAGAGAAATGCAAGATCCGCACCGGCGGCTTTGTTGATGAGATTGACGAGGATGATTTTGACACAGAGGAGGATGAACGCCCACAGAGAGCAGTACAGAATGCTACAAGTGAGGCACATGAGCTTCTGAAGAAAGAAATCGCTGCAGCTACTGCTGAGGATCGTAAGCCGGTCAGAAAGTCTGCTAAACCTGCAACCCAAACCAGGAAAGCAGTGTCTAAGAAGAAAGCGGTACAGGAAGCTTCTGAAGAGGATGATGAGCCGGTAGAGATTAAGAAGCTGGCAATCCCGAGATATTCACCGGCGCAGCTTGCAGCGAAGGCGAAGAAAGAGGGAGATGCACCTGACATTGTAAAGGATGAAATTACAAAGGTTACTTTATTTGATTACTCTGATATCTTTGCTGACGAAGAAGATGACGATGAAGATTACTATGATGATGAAGAGTGATTTATCATTATGAAAAGAAGAGGCATTTGAGAGATGCCTCTTCTTTTTTTCTTATTAATTTTGGAAGATAATAAGAAGCACACAAAAGTGCTATTTCTGGAGTGGAAAATTATAGTCGAAAAGAGGATATTTACAATAAACTTGAAATAAAGAGAACACAGAAGGGAGAAGTCTATATGGAGCAATTAAGATTTGGTATTTCATCTATGAACCTTGGAGCTGCTGTGGAGAAAAAACCATCTCCTGAGGTTAAAATTTCCGATTGGGAAAACGCAGTGAAAATTTCCAAGTTCTATCGGGCTGGTGGACACTTTTTACCAGCTTCAGATACAGAATGTTGTTTTTTGTGGGATGCGGAAGCTCTTTATGTACTGTTTTTATGTAAAGAAAAGAAGAGGACTGACAGCGAAAAGCTGGTTCAGGATAAAGACAGAATAAGGTTGAAACGGAAGGACTGTGTTGAAATTGCACTACAGAGTGGAATATTTGGACATCGTGACTTCAGTGTGTTTACAGTCGAAAATACGGGAGTAGCAAAAGCTGTTACACAAAGAGGGATGACCTACCTGGGAGGTGACAAGGGATATCTGGGTGGATGTGACAGAATTGAGAATCAGGCTGAGATTACAGAAATCACACAAGATATGTATACTTGTAAAACCAAGACAATAGAGAATGGCTGGATGGCATTTCTGGCATTGCCGTGGCAGCTATTTGGAGGAAGACCGGAAAAGCAGTTTGCACTTCAGGTATATCGAAAAAAACATCAGACCAGTGAAATCAGTACTCCATTTCCGCTAGATATGCAGGTGAATTTTTCAGATCGATTCGAGTATGACCCATTGACTTTTCTGGAAGTATTTTTAAATGGGGAAAAGGGAGTTTCTTCTGAAAAAGAAGTATTATGTACTCTTCCAGATGGAGTAAAACGCTGGCAGCGCCCTGTAAAGTTGGTATGGCCATCAGAAGAAGAAAGAAGAGAAATAGAGGAACTACACCATACAAAAGAGGCTACGACTCTGGCAAATATGGCAGATAGAATCAGGCTTCTGCAAAGATGGCAGGATGTTTTAACGCTGGAAGGAATGGACTATTTTACAGGACAGTCTGTAGCAAACTCGTGGGAATTTAGAGAACCATGGGTTGAACGCAGACTATGCAACGAGGCATTCCTCAAAGGGGATATTGATGCTGTATGTAAAGAATTGGACATTGCAATAGCATATTTTGTACAATTAACTGAGTGGTGGTACACCGACCACACACTGGGAAATCGCAGCAATGCCTGGACAACATTTGGCAGACTGGAAAAAGTAAGTAAGGAAGACCAGGAAGTCTGCATGACTTTTGCTGACGGACAACAGCTGTATCTTGCTGCAGGGGCAGGCGGTTTTCGCTTTCATAAAGCTCAAAAAGGGTTTTTTGATGCAGAGAAAGAAGAGCTTAAGTTGAGCAGGCAGGAAGATTTCTGGGTGGCTGAAAGTGTATACGGAAAAATAAGAATAACACCTGGATTACTCTGGAAAATTCATCTGGAAGGAACAGATTTTGAGATTCGGTCAGATCAACTGAAGATTTATTACGAAAAGAAGGATGAAATTGCAGGTGCTGAATGGGATTTACGTCTCAATAGAGAAGATGGGGTCTATGGTTTTGGAGAATGTTTTGATGCAGTAAACCAGAGAGGGAAAATTCGCTCATTATGGCAACGTGATGCCTGTGAAGGATGTCTGGCATCCATCGGAAATCAGTCCTACAAAAATATACCGTTAGCGCATATCAGTTCAGGATATTCTGTATTTATCAACAGTCATTACCGTATACGTGCAGATATTGCCAATGAGACAACAGACCTTTTGCGCTTTCATGTTTCCGGACCTGTTGTGGACTTCTTTATATGGAGAGGAAGACCAGAGCAGACTATGAATGGCTACACACAGTTGACGGGAAGACCAATTCTTCCGCCCAAATGGGTATTTGAGCCATGGGCGGGAGGTGGAGCGGGAAGGTGGTATCACGGTCCTCTTCACGATGTATGCAAAGAGCAGATGGCAGTGTTGGAACAGTTTGAAGAGCTGGATATTCCTCATTCTGGAATTTATGCAGAGGGGGCAGGTGCCCATTGGTTTAAGAATCCAAAGAGTGAGGAATTATATAAAATTGTAGCTTTTGCAGAGAAAAAAGGAATTCGTGCATTTTCCTGGCAGTATCCAGATATGTCAATGGAAGAAGCTAGGGGATATCTTCCAGATATAGAACCAGAGGATATTCCGATCAATAAGATTGCACCACATGAAGGGAATAAGAAACTTCCTACTTATATTGATTTTACACATCCGAAGGGAATGGATCTACTGCGTGCACAATGGAAGGTACGTCTGGATGCAGGAATTCGTGGAACGATGGTTGATTTTGGAGATTTCGTACCAGATGAAGCACAGTTTTATGATGGCAGATGTGGGGATCAGATGCATAATGGGTATGCCTATGAGTATGCCAAAAGTTATCGAAAATTGTTTTGCGAACGTTATGGAGAAGATCATGTCCTTTATACAAGAGGCGCAGCACCTGGTTCTCAGGCATTTGCCTGTCAGTTTGGTGGAGACCATTTAACGAGTTTCCTTGGAATGACATATGCACTCCATGGAGGAATAACAGCAGCAGCCAGCGGCCTTCCATTTTGGGGAGTGGATGTAACAGGGTATGACGGATTTTCAGATGAGGAGACATATCTCAGATGGACAGAATGGGCAGTATTTTGTCCGATTATGCGCTATCATGGCACGGAGCCAAGGGAGCCATGGGAATACAGCCCTGAAACAGTACAAATATATAAGCGATATGCATGGCTTCGTGAGAATATTCTTCCGTATTCATATGGACTGGCAATACAGGCACATGAGACTGGTATGCCGATGATGCGGACAATGGCAATGGAATTTCCAGGCCATCCGGAACTTATCGGATGCGAGGACTCCTATATGTATGGACCTGATTTACTGGTGGCACCTGTACATACGGAAGGAGAACACAGAAATGTTATTTTCCCGGAGGGAAACTGGGTAGATTTTTGGGACAATACGAATGTTATAGAAGGTGGGAAAGAGCTGGAGATTTTTGCACCTCTTGACAGGATTCCTGTTTATTTAAGAGAAGGAACTTTCCTGCCACTGGAATTAAACGGCAGCTTACATCTGGGTGAAAGTATGACAACCAGCCGCAAAAAAGCTTTGCTGATCACGCCGTCGGAGACACAGAGAATGGGAACCTGGCATCGTGACCGCACTGATCGGATAGGATATTGTATGGTTCCGCAAAAAGATGGATTTTATATGCGGTGTCAGGGAACTGGAGAATGGACTTATCTGATTATCAAAGGTTTGAAAGACAAGCCTGTTGGTATAACGGTTAATCACAGAGAGTACCAGCAGTGCCTGGCAAAGACTGCATTGTATTTTGAAGAAGGATGGGTTGTACAGGATGATGGTACTGTAATAATCCGCATATATGATTATTCTGAGATAGAACTGAGTGTGAAAATGTAACAAAAGTTATAATTTGGGTTTTTTAAATTATAGTGAAGAAAGTTTCCGTGTTATACAATAGAGAAAATTAAGAAATATAGTCGGAGGTAGCATTAATGATTCAGATTCAGAATAATGGACTTCAAGGGTATCATCCGCAGATGGACGGAGATCCATTGTCAGTTGAAAAGGGATATTGTCATTTTAATCATCAGGGACAGAAAGATTTTTTAGGCAGAATGATTGGCTATGAACCGACAGATGCGGGATGTATTTTTGAAACAGAAACTTTTCGACGGAAGAGGGCAAAAGTTGTTGTTACTTTCCAGAAAAACAATGTTTTTCGTTTCTATATGCAGCCGGAAGGGGAAAACATCTGCAGGTTGAATGAAGTATTTCATTTTTCGGAAATGTCAGGAGTGAAGACACTGGAAGATGACAATTTTATTAGTGTAAAAACAGACCGAGTCACATTAAAATTTCGTAAATGCCCCTGGGAAATGAGCATTGAGCTGGATGGAACAGAACTGACATGCGAACAGATTAAAGACTATAATGTGGATCAGAAGTATAAGGCAATACCTACCGGCTTTACTGTAGATGCAGAAGGGAAGGTTACGGATGCGTTTACGACAATGTATCTACATTGTGACGAAACATTTTATGGCTTTGGCGAAAAATTTACAAAATTCAATAAGCGGGGTCAGAAAATCACCATATGGCAAAAGGATGCCCAGTCAACCAATTCGGACTCCTCTTACAAAGGGATGCCTTATTTCATAAGTTCAGCAGGTTACGCAGTAATGCTGAATACGTACAGTAGAACTCATTTCAATATGGGAGCAACTTCCGGTGTTTCCTATACGATGGAAACAGAGGACTCATACCTGGATTATTATATGATTTGCAACAAGGACTATAAAGGACTTATTCGTGATTATACAGCACTCAGTGGCAGATCTGATATGATACCGAGGTGGGCCTTTGGCTTCTGGATGTCCAAGATGAGTTACATGAATCGTGCAGAAGTAGAGAACATCGCAGATAAGATGGAAAAATTTGGTATGTCTGTGGATGTTATTCATATTGATGGATGGCTCGATAATATGGGAGGTGAGGAAGGCAGTGGAGAATTGCTAAACTTTGACGAAAAACGCTTCCCGGAACCGGAAGAAATGATTCAGAAGCTGAGACAACGTGGACTACATTTATCGCTGTGGATGTTTCCTTATGTACTGCCATTCAGAATGATGGGAGAAAAGGCAGTGCCAGGCAATAGTAAACTGTACCAGAATATGGCACAAAGAGGATTTCTGGTAAAAAATCAGGCCGGAGAACCGTATCTTTTTGCATTAGGTGAGGGCGATGGATTCCATGTAGCAGCACTTGACTTTACCAATCCGGAGCTTGTGCAGTACATGAAAGAACGTGTAAAGCGCCTGATGAAGATGGGAGTTGGCGTAATAAAAACTGATTTTTCAGAGGAAATTCCGGAAGATGCAGTGTTTTGGGATGGAACGACCGGAAAAGAAAGCCATAATAAGTTCCCCTTGCTTTATGCGAAAACAATTTATGAGGCATCTGCTGAAGCAAAAAGAGAAATGGGAGAAAAGGCTCTGCTTTGGGGTAGAAGCGGATATCTGGGAAGTCAGAATTATCCGGCAAACTGGGCTGGTGATTCTTCGGCGGCACTGAACAATCTGGCTTCTATTTTAAATGGCGGACTGAGCCTGGGAATGAGCGGAATCTCGTTCTGGGGATTCGACATCGGCGGCTTTTATAATTCTGATGATGAAGGCAATCGTGCAATGCCTTCTGATGAAGAATATATCCGCTCAGTACAGATGGGGTTAATGGCACCTTTAAGCAGAAGTCATGGGCAGGCAACACCGAGAGAACCATGGGAATATTCTGAGGAAGCGCAGAGTGCATTCCTAAAAATTAATAAGATTCGTTATAGGCTGCTTCCGTATCTCTACAGTACAGCATGGGAAACACATCGTGAAGGAATACCGATGATGAGGGCTATGTTACTGGAGTTTTCTGAAGATTTAAACGTGTCAGAAATTTCTACACAATATATGTTGGGAAGATCACTTCTGGTTGCACCGGTATTTGATAAGAAAAAGCATATGGTATATTTTCCGGAAGGAAGCTGGATAGATTTTTATACAGGAAAGCGCCTGACGGGTGGAGACTGGATAGAATTGGACACTCCACTTGATCAGATACCACTTTATTTAAGAGAAAACAGTATGATTACTATGTTATCGGAAGCTCCGAACCATATTGCTGAGTCTAACTTTACATCACTGAGGGTATGGATCAATCTGGGCGGGCAGATGGAGCAGACATATTATGATGATGGAGTGGAAGGATGTTTGTGTGCAAACTTACAGGGAGACACGTTGCAAGTAGGAATCAGACAGATGGATATTTCTGAAATTTATGTTTATACTGAGCAGACTCCTAAAACAGTTATAGTTAACGGAAAAGAAGTTCCTTTTGAAGCAAATGACAGATTTATCGTATTTAAAGCAAAGTGAGGTGATATCATGATTCAATTAGCAGATAATGAGAAAAAAGGGTATTGTCAGCATACTGTTGAGGACCCTCTTAAATTGAAGGAAGGATATTGCCATTTTAATCAGACTGGACAGAAAGATTTTTTGAACAAGATGATTGCGTATGAACCAGGATGTTCAAAGATTACTTTTGAATTACAGACCTTCCGAAAGAAACAGGCCGAGGTTGTAGTAGAATTTATATCACAGACTGCTTTTCGTTTCCGGATGTATCCGGAAGCGGGGAAGACATATTGTGAAAATTCAGTTCTTCCTAAAACAGATACAATACCAATGACAATTAAGGAAGAAGAGGAAGAAATTACAGCATCTACAGAGAGACTGATGCTTAGGTTTCAGAAGTGTCCATGGCAGATGAGTGTATACCTGGATGGCGAGGAATTAACGAAGGAGCAGATAAAAGATCAGGATGTGGGTCAGAAATACAAGTCGGTTCCAACAGGATTTTCCGTGGATGAAAATGGAAGAGTAACAGACACATTTGAAACCATGTATATGTACAGTGATGAGGCATTCTATGGATTTGGAGAAAAATTTACAGATTTCAATAAACGAGGCCAGAAGATATGTGTCTGGCAGAGAGATGCACAATCTACCAATTCAGATATTTCTTATAAAGGAATGCCATACTTTGTCAGTACACAAGGTTATAGCATTTTGGTAAATACGTTTACAAGAACGCACTTTAATATGGGGGCTTCGTCAGGAGTGTCATATACGATGGAAACTGAAGATCCGTATCTTGACTACTATCTGTTTGCAAATCGTAATATGAAAGGGCTTTTAGCCGATTATACAGAAGCTAGCGGAAGATCACCGATGATTCCAAGATGGGCTTTTGGCTTCTGGATGTCCAAAATGAGCTATTTAAACAGAGCAGAAGTGGAAGAAATTGCAGAAAAGATGAATGAATTCGGAATGTCTGCAGATGTAATTCATATTGATGCCTGGATGGATATGTTTGGCAATGCTTCGGAGCTACTAAGCTTTGACGAGAAGCGATTCCCGAAACCGGAGGAAATGATTGCAGAACTGAGAAAGAAAGGCTTTCATCTTTCTCTTTGGATGTTCCCGTATGTACAGACAAAGATTACGGCAGATGGAACACAGAGAGTGTCCCGTCAGTACCTTTCTATGAAAGAAAGAGGCTTTCTGGTGAAACGTACAGACGGAGAACCCTATATTTTTTCTCCAGGCGAGGGAGACGCAGCAGGATGGGGAGTGGCAGCACTTGACTTTACCAATCCAGAGTTTGTTCTATATATGAAAGAACGTGTGAAACGCCTGATGAAAATGGGAGTTGGAGTGATTAAGACCGATTTTTCGGAGGAGGTTCCTGAAGATGCGGTATTTTGGGATGGATCGACAGGAAAAGAAGCACATAATAAATACACATTACTATATGCCCGCACGATTTATGAGGCTTCCGTTGAAGCAAAAGAAGAATTGGGAGAAAGTGCGCTTCTGTGGGGCAGAAGCGGATACTCAGGCAGCCAGAATTATCCGGCAAACTGGGCTGGCGATTCTTCCGCAGCAAAAAATAATCTGGCAGCAGTACTAAACGGCGGCCTGAGTATAGGAATGAGTGGAGTTTCATTCTGGGGATTTGACATCGGAGGTTTTTATAACTGCGACTATGAAGGGAGAAGATGCATCCCTTCCGATGATGAATATATCCGGTCTGTGCAGATGGGACTTATGTCACCTCTTAGCAGAAGCCATGGACAGTCTACGCCGAGAGAACCCTGGGTATTTTCCCGTGAAACCCAGAAAGCGTTTTTGAAAATCAACAAGCTGAGATACAGGCTCCTTCCGTATTTATACTCTACAGCATATGAAACACACTATAAGGGATTACCTATGATGCGTGCTATGGTGCTGGAATTTCAAGAAGACCGGAATGTGAGAAATCTGTCAAGACAGTATATGCTTGGGGAAAGCCTTCTCGTAGCTCCAGTATTCGACCAGGAGATTGTAAAGGTTTATCTTCCAAAAGGCAGTTGGATAGATTTTTATACTGGAGAACGGCTGGAAGGTGGCAAATGGATTACGGCAGAGAAACGTTTGGATCAGATTCCGTTGTATTTAAGAGAGAATCATATGATTCCCATGCTTCAGGAAGCGCCAATGCATATTGAAAACAGAAACTTTGAAAAGCTTGTTGTTATCCTGAATTTGCAGGGGGAATTAGAAGCACACTATTATGATGATGGTATCTGTGGAAAGTTATTTGCCAAACTTGTAAATGAAACACTCATAATAGAAAGTGAAGAAATGAAAATAGAGCTGTTTGAAGTATACAGTGAAAAAGAAATTTGTAATTGTGTGGTTAACAAAAATGCATGGAAATTGAAAAAAACTGAGCACGGTTTCATAGCCACGAGAGGATAACGTATGATCATTATTGATAAAGAAAAGTGTGTTGGATGTGGAAATTGTGCCAAAGATTGTTTTGGCTATAACCTGTCTATGGAGCATGGCAAGATGGAAGTAAAAGGAAACTGTTTTGAGTGTGGACACTGCATTGCACTTTGTCCGGTCTCAGCAATTCATATGGATAACTGTCCGGATGATGAGTTTGAGGAGTGCAGCGGACAGACAGAAAATATGACTTCCAGACAGCTTTTGCATACGATCAAATGCAGACGAAGCATAAGAAATTATCAAAAAAGAACAGTGGAAAAGGAGTTACTGACAGAAATTCTGCAGGCTGGAAGATATACACCCACCGGAGGAAATGCACAGGATGTCCGTTATACGGTAGTGCAGGACAGATTGCCAGAACTGATTCCGCAAATATTTGAAGGCGTTAGACAGGGTGCAGAGCAATTTCATAAAGAGAAACCAGATAATCCATATAGTGGAACTTTGAATCGAATTTATGAAAAATATAAAAATGGACAGGATAGTTTATTTTTTGAGGCACCTGTACTGCTGCTAATATCTTCAGATATGCCAATTGATGGAGCCTTGGCAGCTTCAAATATAGAGCTGATGGCAGCAACAGAAGGACTGGGATGTCTGTATTCCGGGTTCATAGAGCTAGGCCTGAAAAATAATCCGGAAGCACTGAAACTTATACAAATTGATGCAGAGAAATTACGTTGTTGTATGCTTCTGGGATATCCGGGTATTACCTACATAAGAAGCGTACCACGTAAGGCTTTGCAAGTAAAATGGATGTAATGAAGCGTTTATTACATATAATTTCAAAGGAGGAAATGTAAATGAAAAGAAAACTAATGAGCTTACTGTTATGTGCAGTAATGACAACAGGGCTGTTTGCAACACAGACTGTATGGGCAGATGAGGAGACAGAAACTGCTGATGAGGACATTGATTTCTCAGAGGATCCATATGAGGTTAATATGGTGATTACTCTTCCTGCGGCATCTCCAAGCCAGAGTGAAATTGACAGAGTAGTTGAGCATGTAAATGAAATCACGAAAAAGAAACTGAATATGACATTAAACCTGCAGTTGCTTCCATACTCTACTTACCTGGAACAGATTCCTTTGGAGTTAAGCTCTGGAAGTGATATTGATATTCTTACTGCGATTACCGGATATGCACAGGGATGGGTAAGTTCCGGTTATCTGCTTGATATGACAGACCTTCTGGATGAATATGGTCAAGAGGCGATTGCTACATATTCTTCTCCTGATCTTGCGAAAGCTGCTCAGTTAAATGGTAAGATTTTTGGTTTGCCGGTTCATAAAGAAATTGCACAGCAGCCAACTATTTTCTTCCGTACAGATATTCTGGATAAGTATGATATTGATGTAAGCAATGTAAAAACAATGGCAGATGTAGATGCTATTTATGAGCAGGTAGCTGAAAAAGAACCAGGTATGTGGATGCTGGCAGCAGATAATCTTGGAGTTGGTAAAGCTGTCGTGTTTGATATGTCTGTAGGTGGTACTTCATTTGCCGGTTTAATGGACTTCGCAAATAATACAACTGTTACCAATCTTCTTGCATCTCCGGAGTTTAAGGAATGGTGTGAATACAATCACAAATGGTTTGACAATGGCTGGATTAATTCCGGTGCTGCTTCTGATACAGAGTCATATTATTCTTATATTGCATCCGGACAGGCATTTTCATTCTTTAGTGATTATGGACATCCTCTTTCAGAGGCTGACCAGGAAAACAACTGCGGTGGCGTAGATCTCACGATGGTACATTTAGGCGAGCCTTATGCCACAACTTCTACAGCAGCAATTTTTTCTTATGCGATTTCTTCCGGTTCCAAAGATCCTGCGAAGGCAATGAAGATGTTAAATCTGCTTGAAACAGATTCTGATATTATGAATCTGCTCAACTGGGGAGTAGAAGGCGAAGATTATGTAGTTAATTCTGATGGGCTGTTAGACTATCCGGAAGGCAAGGATGCAAGCTCAGTAGGATATCACTTGGGTGCAGGCTGGATTCTTCCGAACCAGTTTATCTGTACTCCATGGGCAACAGATGGTGCAGACATTTACCAGACAATTGTGGATTATAACAATACCGCTGTAGTATCTAAAGCGCTTGGATTTACCTTTGACTCTGAACCAGTTGCTGATGAAGTTGCAGCAGTAACGAATGTACGAAATAAATATTATAAAGCTTTAGTCGTTGGAGCAGTAGATCCTGACGAATATCTGCCGAAGCTCCTTGAAGAAATGGATGATGCAGGTATGCAGGATATTATTGCAGAATCACAGAAACAGTTGGATGAATTTCTGGCATCAAAATAAAGAACAGGCATTACATTAAGACATTGTCTGCGGAATGGAGACTGCTATGAGTAATAAAGTTAAAGAGAAAAAAACTTTAGCAGAACGGATTAAGCCCTATAAGAGATATCTGCCGCTTTATCTGATGATGTTGCCGGCATTGCTTTATCTGTTCATTAATAACTATCTTCCTATGTCCGGTCTTGTGCTTGCATTTGAAAAGTACAATGTGCAGGATGGTATTTGGGGAAGTAAATTTGTAGGATTGAAAAACTTTAAATTCCTACTCAAAAGCAACGAACTTCCGATTCTGTTCCGAAACACATTGGGATATAATCTGTGTTTCATTATTATTAATATTATTTTTGGAGTTGCGCTTGCTATTCTGATAACGGAAATCGGTAATCTTGCGTTTCGAAAATTTGCACAGAGTAGTATTTTGTTTCCATTTGTAGTGTCCATAGTGATTGTGTCATATATGGTAAGAGCGTTTCTTGATCCAGAAGCAGGAATGCTTAATCATCTTCTGGTGTCCATAGGACACCAGAAGATATCCTGGTACGATACTGAGAAATTCTGGCCTTTCATTCTGATTTTTGTAAATACATGGAAAAGCGTTGGATATGGTTGCATTCTTTATATTTCAACAATCCTGGGCATTGATTCATCACTTTACGAATCTGCGTCTCTGGATGGCGCAACGAAATTTCAAAAAATACGTTATATTACCCTTCCATTTCTGAAACCTACGATTATCACCGTGGCATTACTCTCTATAGGAAGAATTTTTAACAGTGATTTCGGTCTGTTCTTCCAAGTACCACAGAATTCTGGCCTGATATCGGATGTAACTCAGACAATAGATACATTTGTATATAAGGCACTGATTACACAGAGCAATATCGGAATGTCGGCGGCTGCCAGCTTTTTCCAGTCGGTGATGGGGCTTATCATGATTTTAATATTTAATACAATTACACGAAAATTCAGCGAGGAAAACGCATTGTTTTAGGAGGAGAGTGACATGGTAAAATCAAAGCAAGACAAACATTTTGAAATTGCCGCATATATTATCCTGTCGATTGTGATGCTGGTTATTTTCTTCCCATTCCTGCTGCTGTTTATGTCATCCATAACGGAAGAAAATTCCCTTCTGATCAATGGATATTCTATTTTTCCAAAAGAAATCAGTTTCGCAGCTTATTCTTATATTTGGGAATCCAGAGAAACAATACTTAGGGCTTATATTACGACAATCTGCGTCACTGCGGTGGGTACTGTTATCAATGTTTTGATTACTGCAATGGTAGCTTATCCACTGTCTCTGGACAAGTTACCCGGCAAAAAGATTTTCTCATTTCTGATTTTATTTGTAATGTTATTTAATGGCGGAATGGTGCCGACGTATATGATCTATACTACCGTTTTGCATATTAAAGATACATATTTTGCACTGCTTGTTCCGAACCTGCTGTTCAGTGCATTTAATGCGATCATTGTAAAAACTTATTTGAAAGGGAACATTCCAGAAGCACTTTATGAATCTGCCAGAATAGATGGGGCTTCAGAATTTAAAATTTTTACAAACATTGTGTTACCCCTTGGAAAGTCTATTTTTGTTACAATCGGTATTTTTTCCGGTTTGGCGTATTGGAATGACTGGATGAATGGATTATACTATGTAAGTGATTCATCGAAATATTCTATCCAGCAGCTTCTGAACGTCATGGTGAAAAATATTCAGTATCTGACACAGTTTGGCAGAAGCAGCGGGACAGGACAAATCCCCAGCATCAGTCTCAGAATGGCAATTGCTTTTGTAGCAATGCTGCCGGTATTGATTTTGTATCCATTTTTACAAAAATACTTTGAAGAAGGAATTACGCTGGGAGCTGTGAAAGGATAGGTTTTATTATTATGACTCAGCCCTTTTTTGTCAGATATTTAAAAAAGTTCCTGATTATTAGTATTGTACTGCAATGTATATGCACTTTGGTACTGATCGCTTTTTACGTACAGAAACGTCAGACAGATGAGCAGCAGATGGTGCAGATTGCAGATCGTTTTGTACAGAAAATAGAGTCAGAATTGCAGAATAATTCAAATTACATGAACCAGACGGTAATTCTCAGGCGGGATTACCGTAATATGTATCAGATGAACGATTTGGAAAGAGTCAATAAAATATCAGATTTACAGATGATTTATAAATTGCTGGGAGAGATGGCTGACATTCCTTATAACTATTTCGTATATGACAGAGAGAAGGACAGCTTTCTTGAACTGACCAGGGTCGACATACAGTTTTCACAATATCGGGAAATACGAAATACATTAAAAGAACGCCTGAAGATGGATAATGAAGAAAACAAAAGCGGAGTCTGGTATCTTGCAGAAACACCAGCTGGCAGGGTAATTCTGTCCAGCTGGCATTATGAAAACTATATGCTGGGTACCTGGACGAGAGAATGTGATCTCCTGTCTGGAATTAATACAATTGACTGGGGAAAATATGGGCAGGTGGAACTTCTGCCAGGGCACAAAGAACAAGATGAGAAGCAATTTCATCTGTGGGGAAACAGTGTGTTGTGTTACAGCTTTCCAAACTGTAATACGGACTTTTCAGTTCAGATTACCATTTCTAAAGATGGAGGCCTTAAATGGCAAATGCTTATTCAGATTTTCCAAATACTTATGTTAATGTGGGTGATTGGAATTCTGATTGAATTAACCCGGTATGTAAGACGTTCTTTTTTGGTTCCGACTCAAAATCTAATAGAGATATTAGAGAAATATCAGACAGCAGACAGTGAAACAGGAAAGCCAGAGAATGACACTTCTTTACAAGATGCTTATGAAATTCTGGATAAGCTTGGAAAAAGAGCGGATAGCCTTACAACGAAGCTCTATGCAAACGAGCTTGAAAAAAAACAGTTGGAAATTAACTTCAGAAATTTGCAGATCAGGCCTCATTTTTTTGCCAATTGTCTTACAATGTTGTCTGCAATGGCAGAGAACAATGAAATTGAGAAAATCAATAAGCTTACAGTATGTCTTGCCAATTATTACCGATATATTATGCATGATTGCATGGATATGGTCACAGTGGGGCAGGAAGTATCCCATATGAACGATGTTATAGCGGTCAATGACGAGTGGAACAGTAATCAGATTATATTTACTTCTGAGATAGAGGAAAGTGCCAAAAATCGGAAAATTCCTGTATTGATGATCAGCACCTTTCTGGAAAACTCCATTAAGCATACGGTCGGACGGGAAGGAATTCTGCAAATTGGGTTAAGGGTATGGACAGAAAAAAAGGTATTATGTATTCGTATCACGGATAATGGAGAAGGCTTTCAGAAGGAAATGCTTGAAGGATTCAGACAGGGAATTTATCCGAAAGAAAAGCTGGGAAGACACATTGGTATCAATAATGTGATTCAGAGATTGAAATTAATTTATGAAGGACAGGCCAATGTTGAGTTTTCCTGCGCCGAAAATGGAGGCGCATGTGTGGAAATTCATATACCACAGGAGGAAACAGATGAAGCTTTTGATTGTAGACGATAACAAATATGTTGTTGCATTTTTGCGCAAACAGCTAAATTGGGAGGCCTTTGGCATTGAGGAGCTTATCGGAGTATATAGTGTGGAGCAGGCAAAAGAGGTTTTCCTGAATAAGCAGATTGATTTTTTGATTACGGATATTGAAATGCCGGTACAAAATGGATTTGATCTTCTGGAGTGGCTAAAAAATCAGAATATACGTTCAGAGACGATCTTGCTCACAAGTTATGCTGATTTTTCTTATGCTCAGCTGGCCGTGAAATATCAGTGCTTTGATTACCTCCTGAAACCGGTAGACAGAAATGTTCTGGAAGACATTGTAAAGAAGCTTGTCACGAAACGAATTGATTATCAGAAACAGCAACAGCTGCAGGAACTTGGAAATAACTGGATATCGCATCAGAATCTGGTGAAAGAAATGTTCTGGCGAGAATTGGTAAATGAGGAAAATATAGTAACGCAGGAAAATCTGGCGAGCAGGATAAAAAAGGATAAGCTGAGTTATACGCAGGGACAAAGCTTTGTAGCGATGTTGATCTGTCTTGAAGAAGAACAAGAGAATTTTAGCAAAGAGCTGTTAAGCTTCACCTGTGAGAATATATTGAGAGAGATTGTGGAAAAAGAGCATATCGGACTGGAATTTTTGTCATATAACAGTTATGCCCAGTTTGTTGCTGTTTTTTCAGGTGCAAATCCATTTCCATATAAACAGTTGAAGCATGCAGCAGAATGTTTTGCTGAAACTTTTTCTTCTTTTTATCATCATAAGACAATTTGTTATCTTAGTGAATGTTGTGAGATTATAAATGTTCATTCACATATCCGAAAACTGGAAGAAATCTTTCTGGATAATTTGAACCGTGAGAGCGGCGTTTTCCTGGAAAAAGATTTCAGCAAAAGGTTGGACACTGCCTATAACGAACCAGAAATTGATGAATGGAGAGCATTGCTTCTGGAGAAAAGACTGGATTTGTTTGAACAGAGGGTCTGCGGATATTTTGACGGAGTAAAGCGTACACAGGCAATTGATTCTCATTTTTTGCATGCGGTTTTGGCAGACTGGAATATGATGTCAGTTAATATTTTAAAAGAATGTAATCTTACAACGTATCAAGTAGTGACAAAATTGCGTAACAGGGAGCTAGAAGAACGGGCAGTTGTTAATGTTTCCTGCATGGAGAAATTGATTTTATCTGAGGCAGCTATGATTTCAGAACAGATTAACTATGTGGAAAAAGAAGATCAGATTATTGCAGATATTAAAGCATATATAAAAAAATACCTGGACAGTGTAACAAGAAGCCAGATCGCAAGTGATTTTTATTTATCTCCCAGTTATCTGTCTAAACTGTTTCGTAGCCAGAATGGAATATCGTTAAGTGAATATATTCAAAGAAGCAGAATGAGAGAGGCAAGAAGATTACTCCTGCAAAGTACTCTTAGTATCAGCCAGATTGCAGAAACAGTTGGATATCCAAGTTTTGCACATTTTTCCAAGCAATTTAAAAAAATGAATGGTATGACACCAAATGAATATCGTAAAAACAATGAAGGACAAGAAAGATAATCCTGTGGGAGGATATACTTATGGAATATAAAAAATTAGGAAATACTGCAATAAAAGTATCACCATTTGTTATGGGATGCTGGTCTGTAGGCGGTGATTATTTTGGAAGTATAGAGGATACAAACAGCATTCGATGCATTAAGACATACCTGGAACATGGAATCAATACTTTTGATACTGCAGAAGTTTATGGAATGGGAAGAGCGGAGAAAGTGCTGGGAGAAGCATTAAAAGGGACGGACAGAGAGTCTGTTGTTGTTTTTTCTAAAGTATGGCCATTGCATTATGGAAAGAAAGAAATGGAAGAGGCTTGCGATCAAAGCTTAAAGAGGCTGGGAATGGATTATCTGGATGTTTATTTTTTACATTATCCACCGCAGGCAGGAACGTCAATGGAATTGGCTATGGAGAGCATAAATGAGCTGAAGAGAAAGGGAAAAATCAGAAGTATTGGTGTTTCAAATTTCACTTTAGATATGCTTAAGGAGGCATCTGCTTACGGTACAGTAGATGTAATTCAGCCTTGTTATAATTTGCTGTGGCGCTATATCGATAAAGATATCCTACCTTATTGCGTAAAAGAAAATATTGGGGTGATTCCTTACAGTACACTGGCACAGGGATTGCTTACCGGCAGGTTTACAAAAGATACTCAGATTACAGGTGGGCGTGCGAAGGCTGCATTGTTTCAGCCAGGTGTTTATGAAGAATGCCTGGAGGTAACGGATGCCCTTATTGAATTAGGAAAAAAATATGATCACAGCGCAACACAGATCTGTATTAACTGGCTTGTAAAAAATCCGAATCTTACAGCGCCGATTGTGGGAGGTGCAAATGCCGAGCATGCACTTGACAATCTGAAAGCGCTTGATTTTATCATGGAGCAGGAAGATTACAAAAAAATAGATGAAATAAGCAGTGCGTTTTGCGAAAAAATGCCTGAGTATCAGCTGTTTTTTGATACAAAAGTAAAGGGGGAATAAAAATGTCACTTGTAAAAGTAAACGAATTACTTCAGCATGCTACCGAACATCATTACGGTGTTGCTGCCATTAATACAGTTAATTATGAAACCATCAGCTGTGCAATTGCGGCTGCTGAGGCTGAAAGAGTACCTGTAATTATTCAGTTTTTTCCGGGGTTGGATAAGTATATTCCGTTGAAACATATTTCTTATATGGCAAAGGATCTTGCGAATAAAGCTACTGTACCGGTTGCTGTGCATCTGGACCATTCTGCTTCTTATGAAATTGCAGTTGGTGGTATACGTGATGGTTTTCCGTCCGTTATGGTTGATGGATCTGCGCTACCGTATGAAGAAAATATTGAAGTTACCAAAGCGGTGGTGAAAACAGCATCTATTTTTGATGTGGATGTGGAAGCTGAACTGGGGCATGTAGGAAATGCACAGAATCTTGATGATTTAACAAATACAGATCATTTTACTAATGTAGACAAGGCTGTGGAGTTCGTGGAGAGGACAGGATGCGGTTCTCTTGCAATTGCTGTAGGAAATGCACATGGTAACTACATCCAGAAACCAGATCTGGATTTTGATCGCATTAAAGAGATCAGAAAGGCAGTTTCAATTCCGCTGGTTATGCACGGATGTTCCGGAATCCCTGACGAACAAATGCAGGAAGCTGTGAATCTTGGCATGAGCAAGTTTAATATTGCAACGGAATATTTTACCGCTATGTATCGTTCTATGGAGCAGGGAATGGAAGCAACAGGACATGACGGCAATGGATTGAAAATGCTGTTTATTTCTAGAAAAGGAATGATTGATTTTGTAGCAGGAAAGATGCGTCTGTTGAATCCTAATAAATTTTCTATGTAAAACGGGGGGGAGAGATATGAAAAGGCAGTTTGACGTATATGGATTGGATGCTCCCTGCATAGATCTGAATTTGAATCTTAAAAATTTGCCACAGAAAAATCATGGGGCATTAATTACAGGCTTATCCTGGCAGGGTGGCGGTAAGGTATCAAGTGGTCTGGTAGCTTGCGCAAGGCTGGGAGGAAAGTGTGCTGCCGGGGGAACATTAGGAGATGATGTCTATGGAAGATTCTGTTACGCTGATTTTGTGCGTCATGGAATTAACGTGGATGATATGGTGTTGCATAAAAATGCGGCAACACATTTCAGTATCGTAGTAAGTGACCAGAAAACACAGTCAAGGACGATTTTATTTAAGAAAGGAACTATACCGAAGCTTCTTGAATCTGAGGTTGGCTGGAATAAAATTAAAAATTCCAGATATCTGTTTATTGCAGATACATCAGAGCTAACCGGAAAAATAGTAGATTTTGCAAGAGAAAATGGAACAGAAATTTTTATTGATGCGGACTTTTATTCTGAGGCACTTAAAGAGATGATTCCGAAGATTGATGTTTTTATTGGGTCTGAATTTGTATTTGATGGTCTGTTCCCGGAGAGCAAGGAAAAAGGTCTGGAGAAACTGGAAGAAGAATGCAGGGAAATATTTGCATCAGGACCGAAGATCGTTGTGTTCACTTTCGGCGAGAAAGGCTGTGTAGGCTACAGTAAGGAAGGCTTTTTTGTCCTTCCGGCGTTTTCTGTTGATGTTGTAGATACGGTAGGAGCTGGAGATGTTTTTCATGGTGCATTTCTGGCACAGTTACTTAAAGGACAGAGCGTAATGGAGTGTGCAAGGGCCGCCAGTGCTGTTTCCGCTATTAAATGTACCAGAATTGGAGGAAGAGCAGGAATTCCAAATTCGGAAACATTGCAAAAATTTTTAGATACTGGCGAAATAGATTACACGGAGATTGATGAGAGAGTTAATTTTTACCGAAGAGGGTTAGAGCATGTATAAAGCAAATGTTAAAATTGGGGTTTTGCCTACAAGAAGAGGAATGCTGGACCTTGAGACAGCAACCAGAGAAAAAGAAAAATTCATGCCGGTTATCCGAAGCATTAAAGCTGAAAATGTTACTTTGGTGGATATTGATGATATCTGTACCAATGGAATTATTGAGAATGAGGCTTTTGCACCGGCGGTTGTGGATAAGTTTCGCAAAGAAAATGTAGATGCAATATTTGTACCATTTTGTGATTTTGGTGAGGAAGGCGCTGTTGTTGATGTAGTATCAAAGTTCCATGTTCCGGTGCTAGTCTGGGGAGCACGGGATGAATATCCAAACACACCGCAAAAGAGAGGAAGAGATACGCAATGTGGTATGTTTGCAGCAACTAAGGTATTACGCCGTTATGGCATTACATACAGTTATATTTTTAATGTTCCGGCAGATACTGAGGAATTTCGCAACGGTTATGAAAAATTTGTCCGTATAGCCTGCATTGTTAAAGATGTAAGAGGTCTGCGTATTGCCAAAATTGGGGAACGGCCTTCTCCATTTCGCAGTGTGATGACAGATGAAACCAAATTAATGAAAAAGTTTGGTATTCAGACGGTAGCAATTGCACCAGTAATGCTGCAGATGGAAGTAAACAAAATACTGGAAGCCAGAGGCGAAGATTTTGAGAAACAAGTGAAGGATTTAAAAATGCGTATGGATTGTTCTGCCATGGACGATGATTATACGGATAGACTTGTGGCATTTAAGGTGGCATTAGTATCAACACTTACCCGGAATCATTGTAATGTAGCTGCAATTGAATGCTGGCCAACCTGCGCTTTAATGAAGTTGCCATCTTGTGCTGTAATTGGAGAATTGACAGACTTAGGAATTCCGGTAGCATGTGAAACAGACATTAATGGAGCTATTACCATGTCAATTTTACGTGCTTGTACATTGGGAGAACAGGCTGAGTTTTTAGCAGACTTGACAATTCGACATCCGGAAAATGATAATGCAGAACTGTTATGGCACTGTGGACCATTTCCATATTCTTTGAAGGCAGAGAACAGCCAGGCGAAAATTGTAGGCGGACAGGGGCAGTTTGAATTGAAGCAGGGGGAATTGACTGTATGTAGGTTCGATGAAGTTAATGGCGAATATTGTCTGTTTGCTGGAGAAGCAAGAACAACAACTGGACCGGCTACAACTGGTACCTATGTCTGGATGGAAACAGATAACTGGAAAAAGTGGGAAGAAAAACTTATGTTTGGTCCTTATATCCATCATTTGGGAGGCATTTATGGAAAGATGTTTTCTGTATTAAAGGAAGCTGCAAGATATTTGGATATAAAGTTGGATTCTGTAGATGAACCTGGCCCGAGCTGTTTATGAGTGGAGGATGCTGATATGAAAACAATAAAAGTACAGCTGTTAAGTAAGGAAAAATTTGCAAAATATGGAGAGTACCAAAATTTACTGGATGATAAATCCTTGGCTGAGAAATCTATTTTTCCGTATAGTTTTTTTGCAGATGTAGTGAAACTGGATCTTGGTAATACAACATTGCCAACAATATCGGTATGTCAGGCAGTGAAGCCGGAAAAAATGGAAATTTCTATGCTGGAGGCACATCAGTTTACCTGTGAAGGATTGCTTGCTCTTGACGATGATATGATTATATTTGTGGGAACACCTTTGCCGGGAAAGACATTCAGTGTTGATAATCTGGAAGCCTTTCTGGTGCCGCAGGGCACTTTTGTAAAATTAGATCCATTTATTATTCATGGCTCACAGTATGCTGTTCATAAAGAATGTGCACATATACTGTGCCTGCTACCTGGAAGAACATTCAAAAATGATATACAAGCAGTGATGCTTTCGGAAGAAAAACGTGCTGAACTGATAATGGAATAAAAACTGGAAGTTCACAAAAAAGATAATGTAATTGCTACATAATAAATACGCTTCTTGATAAAAGGCTGCTGGCTGATGTGCGCTTTAGAGCGTTTTTTAACAGACTCTAAGGTGTTCATTTGGCTGGCGGCTATTTTTCTTCTAGAAAACTTTTACTTGCTAAATCGTAAAAGCCTACTAAAAAATGAATAACTACTTAAAATATGGATATTCATATTATTTCAGCTATAAATGAGCAAGTTTGTGATTTTGCATAAAAGAAAGAAACCTTAAATTCGATTATGTTGTACAATGAAAGTGACCAAACAAAATATTTGCAACATTCACGAGAAAGAAGGTGTCTCTCACAGATACGATACATCATTCGTCATTCATATACAACCAGTTTAAGAAATTTGACTTATGCAAATCTTATTCCAACAGAGTGGTAAATCACCTCATGAGCATTCTGATCAGCATTTTCAGCTCAGGATCCCATGGGAAAACCACAGACTTTGCTAAAAGCAGTTCTTGTCATAGAACTACAATTGCCCATTTTCTCAATTCTGGGAAATGGGATGATTTATTACTTTCAGATATATTAAAGCGTTCTGTCATTGAGATTATTTATTCAGAAGTAGCACGCACCGGAAAGCCTGTTTTTTGTATTGTAGACGATACGATAGTTTCAAAGACAAAGCCTTCGTCACGGGCTCTGCATCCGATTGAAGATGCGTATTTTCATCAGTCTCATTTAAAGTGAAAACAGGATTACGGGCATCAGGCAGTTGCGGTTATGCTTTCCTGCAACGGCATTGTTCTGAATTAAGCTATTGAATCTTTGGATGCTGGTATTATTATAATAGGAAAAAAGACAAAATATCTGCACAAAAATTGTATTTAAATTAGTACAAAAAATATTTCGATTTTTTGAAAAAAACACTTGCAATCTTTGAAAACCTTGTGTATACTAATATCTGCTGTGACATGATAGCAATGAAGCGTGAGGTTGCTGCCAGAAAGGCAGGTTTTCCGTGGAGCGAATGTCAAGTTAGGAAACTGACGACAAGTCACTGTACAAGTTCAATAGCCATCTAGGGGATGGGAGTGTGTGAAGAACCAAAGCACGAAGGTGTTTTAGGACACACACGGAGATGTGTACAGTCGCCGCTTGTCGTACTGATAGTGAGTACGAATAGGAGGAGACTTTTTTTATGGCAAATCAGGTAATGAGAATCACATTAAAAGCTTACGATCATCAGTTAGTAGATGCATCTGCTGCAAAGATCATCGATACTGTTAAGAAGAATGGTGCAACAGTTAGCGGTCCAGTTCCGCTTCCAACTAAGAAAGAGGTTGTTACAATCTTAAGAGCTGTTCACAAATATAAAGATTCCAGAGAGCAGTTCGAGCAGAGAACACATAAGAGACTGATTGATATCATTGCTCCGACCCAGAAGACAGTTGATGCTCTGTCCAGACTGGAAATGCCTGCTGGTGTTCATATCGACATCAAGATGAAGGCAAAATAATTAATCTTGTAAATGCATAAGCATTTAGCTATTTATTATATGATTACCCGAGAGGGCAATCCGCTATAGGAGGAAGAAAGATGAAGAAAGCTATTTTAGCTACCAAAGTCGGAATGACTCAGATCTTCAACGAAGATGGAATGTTAATTCCGGTAACCGTTTTACAGGCTGGTCCATGTGTTGTAACTCAGGTTAAAACAGATGAGAACGATGGATATACAGCAGTTCAGGTTGGCTTCGGCGACATCAGAGAGAAACTGGTGAACAAACCGGAAACAGGCCACTTTGCAAAAGCAGGCGTTGCAGTTAAGAGATTCGTAAAAGAGTTCCGTTTCGAGAACGCTGCTGAATATGAAGTAGGACAGGAAATTAAAGCTGATATCTTTGCAGCTGGCGATCACATCGATGCAACAGCTGTTTCCAAAGGTAAAGGTTTCCAGGGTGCAATCAAGAGACATGGACAGTCCAGAGGACCTATGGCTCACGGTTCCAAATATCACC
>OGYQ01000322.1_pt1 | contig 57601 bp, 49 predicted proteins | sample 1576641 | NCBI WGS metagenome assembly OGYQ01 (sample SAMEA3541476, study PRJEB24748) | human gut metagenome | biome: human gut; feature: human-associated habitat; material: faeces | place: China | collected 2012 | reverse complement strand
AGGTGGTGGCGCTGGAGGATCTGAACGTCGCCGGAATGGTCCGGCGGCCCAAACCAAAATACGACGACAAAGGCCGCGCGCAGCCGAACGGCGCAGCGGCAAAGAGCGGTCTCAACAAGGCCGTCACGAAAAGCCGCTTCGCAAGACTTCGGACCAGTATCCTGTACAAGTGCCGCAGAAACGGCAGGGTCGTGGTGCTTGTAAATGCGAAGAACTCATCCCGGGAGTGTTCCACATGTGGATACACGGCGAAGGAGAACCGTCCAAGTCAGGCGGTCTTCTGTTGCAGACGCGAGGGATGCGGGCACGAGGAGAACGCCGATCTGAACGCCAGCCGCGTAATTAGGAAGCGCGGCGTGAAAATGATTCTTGAAGGATTGGTGAAGAAGAAGGAGTCGAAGAAGCTCCTTCGAGTGCCTCGTGCGAAGAAGAGAAACATAGGGGTGGATCGCCCCGAATCGATGCCTGCCGAGCTCTCCGTGTGTTCCTGTGTCCTTCACGGCGTTGGAATCGTGGCGGCTTTGAATCAGGAAGCAGACGCCGCGAGGATCTGCAAATCAAGAAGCTCCGGCCTTCAGGCCGGAGAGTGATCACCCGACACTTCTTTCAGCCATAGCACGATGGATAGTCTCCGCTGACTTTCCGGATCTTCCGGACGGTGAAATCGCCGCGGCGCGTGCAGCTCTGGCGGATTTTATTGCGGTTGCCGCAGCCGGATCCGGTACGCCCGTGGTGAGAAATGCGGCTCTCTATGCCGCACAAAACGAAAGAGCAGGCGCTTGCGTGCAGCAGCTTGGACGCTCGGTACGTTTCAGTCCTCGAACTGCTGCATTCCTCAACGGCACGGCGGCTCATGCTCTCGATTTTGATGACGTAAGCTGGACCACCATTGGTCATCCAACGGTTGGAATTGCACCGACCGCTTTGTCTCTTGCCGTTGCTCAAGGACTCTCCGGACGTGAATTTCTGGCTGCATATGTTGTCGGAGCGGAGTGTGCACATTAGATCGCACGCTGGACAATGCCCAAGCTCTCTGAGCACGGTTGGCACACCACTTTAGCCAACGGCGTGTTCGGAGCAGCCGCAGCAGCAGCCTGGCTGCTGAAAACTGACGTTTCAACGACGACCAATGCCTTGGCGATAGCAGCCAGTCTTGCTTCAGGCATTCGTGCCAACTTTGGTTCACAAACCAAAGCAATCCACGCGGGGCTCTCCAATCTGCACGGAATGATGGCCGTTGAGCTCGCAGCGGCAGGAATCACCGGCAAAGACGACGCTCTTGAAGCTTCGGACGGCTATGCCGCGTGCTTTGCCGCCCGTCTTCCAAGCGACAAATGCACCGTCGATTTGGGCAGCCGCTGGGACTTAATGGAAAACGGACTCGTTTTTAAACAATATCCCTGCTGCTCCGGCACGCATCCCGCTTTAGACGTTTGGGGAGAGTGGGTAGATAAAGTGCACCCCAAACTGGACGACATTGAAGCTGTACACCTGGGGGGCAGTCTTCTCGGTCCTCGAGAACTGATCAGTCACTGCCCGCGAAATGCAGTCGAAGCAAAGTTTTCTATGGAATTTGCTCTGGCCTCTCGTCTTGTCTGCCAAAGAACCGGCATTGAGGAATTCACTGACGACAAAGTGCTAGATGCTCGAATTCAAGCTCTCATGAAGAGGAAGCTCTTCGAGAACCATCAAATGAAGTAAAACTAAAAATGTGGTTTAGACTCTCTGCAGAAGGAGGGCAGCAGCATGGGCATCCGGAACTTAGGATCCTTAGAAGTTTTTGTGGCCTTGGCAGATACTCAAAGTTTCACTGAAGCTGCCAAGCGCTTGGGAATGACGACATCGGCCGCTTCTCAGGCGCTCAAGGCCTTGGAAGAAGAGTTAGCGGTTGCGTTGATCAGCCGAAAAAGCCGCCCGGTAATGCTGACGGGAGCGGGGCGTAATTTGCTCGACGGTGCGAGAGCACTGCTTCGGGATGCTCGAGAGTTGGAAACGGCGGTTACGGCATCTTCGCCAATCCTCCCGCTTTTGCGGCTTGGGCTGGCTGAGAGCGTCAGCTGTACGGTCGGGGCAGATATCGTGGGAGCGCTTTTTCCCTGCACGAAGCAATTGTCGGTACGCACGGCCATGGCACTGCAGCTGAGCGAACAGTTTAAAAACGGCGATTTCGACTTGCTGATTTCACCGGTTAGCTTCCCGGATATGGATGGAGTGATGGAAGAGGCGGTCGTTGCTGAATCTTTCTTCCTTGTGACGCCCGCATCAAATACGAGGTCCGTTTCGACGCCGGCGGATCTTCTTCAGCTTGCGCGCGATTTGCCATATTTTTCCTATACGACAGCGGCAAGCGACAAGCTGATTTCAGAACGTATTCTGCGCAGTGCCGGCATCTCGCCGCAGCGAAGCGTCTTAGTAGAGTCCTCGACAACCATGATGGGTCTTGTTGCTCAGGGACTCGGCTGGGCATTGCTTCTGCCCTCCAATATTTGGATGGGACGAGACTTTTGCGCTGACCTGCGTTTCACTCAATTGCCTTTCGTCTCCGCGCAGAGACGGCAGTATGCGGCAATTCGGTCTCAAGGATTCAGCCGGGCAGCCAAGCAGGCAGTCGAGGCTCTCAAAAATGGCTTGAGGAAACGCGTTATTGCGCAGCTCGCCAATATCCATCCTATGCTGGCCGAAGGCCTGACGATCTTATGATCTTCATTTAAGCATCACTAAATCTGTGATGCGCTTTAAGTCCGCTGTCTTTTTTCGTTAGTGAGGCGAGGCATCCATAAGACGTTTGGTCTTTGGATGCCCGGTTTCAAATCACAGGTCAAAGCGGACAGGTGATGCAGTCCTTTTATTTTTGCAATGCCCAGGGACAGGCCAGACGTTCGAGAAGACCAATGCCCGCGTAAAGCGCAACGCCCAGCACGCACATGCCGAGAATCCCGACGAACATACCGTCCATATCGCCCAGTCCCCAGGCATTCATGATGTACCACCCTAGACCGGCATCGGTAGCAAAACTTTCTGCGAGAAAGAGTACGGCAACAGCGGTGCTGGAAGCGGCCTTCAAAGCCATGAAGAGTGAGGGAAGCGCCGCGGGAATGTAAACGTGAAGAACGCGCTCGGCAGTGCTTGCGCCCATTGAACGCATGGCAAGTTCATAGGAAGGATTGAGTGCCAGAGCGGATTCGCGCACGATTACCAGGATCTGATAACCCGTAGCCAGCGCAATCAGCAGAATGCGTGACGAGTCGCCCAGTCCAAGGATGGTAAAGAAAACGGGCAGCAGCACGATTTTCGGAAGCGGCAGCGTGATGAAGGTCACCGGTGCGCCCAGCCAATCAGCGGCTTTGCTGTGCCCCAAAAGGACGCCGAGCGGAAAGGAAACCGCAATGGCGAGTGCGAGCGCGGTGAGGAGCCGGTATAGACTCAGACCGATGTGACCGATGAATTCCGGATCTTTGAGGGCATCCCAGAAGCCGCCGAGCGCCCGCAGGGGATCGGGCAGAATATCCGATCCTAAAGTGACGCTTCCGAGCTGCCAAAGCAGCAAAACAGCAACAGAGCCGCAAAAGTAGCGAATAAAGATGGAGGCTTTCATCAGGCGGCACTCCCGGCGGGTTCACAAGACGCGGCGTTGTGCGCGGCGCACTGCCGCAGCACATTGTGAATGTGGTATACAGATTCGACAAACTCTGGGGAGTCGCGGTCAGCACATTGTTCGGACGAGCGCCAGGCCGGGTTGGCGTAATGCTCGAGCAGTCTCGACGGGCCCGCTCCCAGCAGCAGAATATCCGAAGCAAGGAATGCCGCTTCACCAATGTCGTGCGTCACGAAGATCATGGTGGTTGGCCGGCGGCGGCGCATGCCGGCCAAAAAGTCCTGAAGGCGTTCGCGGCGCAGTGCATCCAGTGCGGAGAACGGTTCATCCATAAAGAGCACTGCAGGCTGCGCAATCAGCGCGCGCCCCAGTGCGAGGCGCTGACGCTGTCCGCCGGAAAGCGTTGCCGGCCAACGGTTTTCAAGTCCGCTTAACCCCAACTCTTCAATCATGGCCGCTGCGCGGTCGGCGCAGTCGGCTGCCGGGATTTTATGCTGCGAGAGCAGAAGCGGGAGCGTCAGATTTTTCTGCACCGTTTTCCAAGGGAACAGTCCAAGCTGCTGCCAGACGAAGCTCGAATTCGGGTGCTTGAGCGCGCTGCCTTGTGCATCACGCCAGGACAACTCACCGCCGAGTGCCGGCAGGAGACCTGCCAGTGTCGTCAGCAGCGTACTTTTGCCGCAGCCGGATTCGCCGACAATGGCAAGCGAGGAACCTGCCGGCACAGAAAATGTCAGCTGCTTAAGCAGCGTCTTGCCATTATGGCCAATGGCAAGATCCTTGACATTGAGCTCTGCTGCGCAGGTTCGGGCTTCAGGAGCAATGGTCATTTTTTTATAGCCTACAGATGGTTCCTGTGATGTCGGGTGCCTGGTTAAGGATGCCGACTTTAACCAGCCAGTCAGCCGCTTCCTGAACGAGCGCATCGGTTGGGAGCGGCGGCAGTCCGTCCGGTGTTGCGAACCCAGAGAATTTGGGAAGTTTATAGGTGTTTGCAACGGCCGGCGGCACAAGACCCTTCTTTGAAAGGATGGGAACGTATTTCTGCGGGTCCTGATCAATCGCCTTGGCAGCTTTGGCCAGTGCGGCCCGGAAGGGCAGCACGAAGTCAGGCGTGAGATAGGGCGTTGTGAGCGCAATTTCGGAGAGCGGCTCATTAAGCTGACGGTCATCCCAAATGACTCGTCCGCCTTTTGACTCAATGAGGGTCAGAAGCGGCTCGTAAAAGAGGGCCGTCTGCATTTTCCCGGTGAGGAGCATCTGCAGCCGGATCGGAATCTGAGCGACTTCGATTTGATCGAGCGTCTTTTCGGGCAGATTGACGGCATTTTTCATGCGGTAAATCATCCAATCGATAATGGTGCCGCGGCTGCGCGTTGAACTTACGCCCGTAAGTCCCTTCAAGACTTCAATGGAAGTGATTTGATCGGCGAACTTCGGAGAGACGGCAAAGCCGAAGGCGCGCTGCGCAGGCGAGGTGTGCCAGGTCGTCGCGGCAAGCGAGAGACCGATGCCGTTTGCTCTTTGCGCAATCGTGCCGAGAATGTTGGCGTACTGACCAATGATTTTTTCTGCACGGATGGCCGCAGTCATTTCAACGCTGCTTTTGAACGGCAGAATTTCGATGTTGAGACCTTCAGACTTGAAGAGGCCGTCGGCTTCAGCCGCATAGAGAATCAGCGCGTCAATGGCCGGCAGTGCCGCAATACGGAGTGTTTTCGAGCCGACGTCGGCCGCGCGAACGGGTTTGGGCGTCAATGCTGCGCCCGCAGTAAGCAGTGCTGCGGAACCAGCGGCTGTAAGCAGCCGGCGGCGGCTGATGGTCTGTGCTGAGGCGGACAGGACAGCTGCCGGCGCGGCAGGTTTGATGGTGGTGGCGGGCATGGTCTATCCCCTTAAAAAAGAAATGGTTGTTTGACAATACCTGCCGAAATGTATTCGCGCGTCTGTAAACTCATTGACCTATGAGGTATTGCCGAACAGTGCCTCTTTCCGGGCGCAGCCGACCGATCGGCGTCAGCACCAGCCATGGTCTGACCGAGCAGCAAATCTATAATTTATCGGGCTAAGGCCGGCCAGGTCATTTGCCGAAGCTTTCTCCACCCTGATCGGATTTTCCAAAGCTATGTCATTCACCTGGGAATGGGCGCTCGCCATATTTGTTTTTCTGTTCGCGAACTTATTCCTTGGGGTGCAGCTTCTGAAGCTCTTTTGGCCCTTGAGAATGCTCAAACTCACGGCCAAAATGCGTAAAGAAGCCGTGGATCCGCAGTCCTGGCTTGGTCTGGCGGCAGACGAAAATGCTGTTCGGGCCGCTCTGCCGATTCGCGAAGCAATCTTTCTGCTGCAAAAGGGAACGCTCTCCGAAGACGAGGTGAAGTACCGCAAACTGTGGCTGCGCAGCTGGGTCTATACGATTGCAACACTGGTGCTGGTTTATGTGCAGCCACAGTTGGCGAGCGGCAGTGAAGCGGCCATGTCGCTCACATTGGTACTGTGCCAGTCGCTCGCAGCCTATGCTCAGGGACTGCTGATCAAAGCATTGGCGGACTTCCGCAGAACTCGAATCCAAAAGGTTCTGGATGCAGGGGCGAGCAGCTCGGCTGAGACCGATCATGGGGAGCAATCTGAATCGGGAGTGCTCAATCATGATTCAAAACCGACTGATGCGGATGCAGCGAAAGCCGAATCGGCCGGAGCGCTTGATCAGGCCGACCGCGAGGGGCGTCCGGAAGATTCTCGGCGTCCATAAAAAGAGCCGCCGTTCCTTCTCATCCTGAAATCATCAATTATGAGGACTATCACTAATGGCTCGGATGTTTAATCCCCCGCACCCGGGGAGAATGGTTGCAGAAACTTTAGAGTATCTCGGAATCAGTGCCAGGGAGTTTGCTCGTCATATCGGCGTGGCTCCCAGTACTGTCACTCGCATCATCAAAGAAAAAAGTCCGATAACTCCGGAAATGGCTGTTCGAATTTCTGCGGCTATTTCTGGACCGAGCCCCGAGGCATGGCTTGCCATGCAGGCGGATTACGACGCTTGGCAAGCTGAACATTCAATTGATATCTCCCATATAACCCGTATATCAGAGCCTAAAAAGAATCATCTTCAAGTTGCTTTTCCTGTGTAAAGAAATTTGTGGCATGTCGTGAGAATATAGGGCTTCAGAAATGAAACCCTTTTTCTTCTCATACTCGGCGGCAACTGGCGCCGCTCTGATAGGTGCTAGTCGACCGCGCGGCATAGAGTACGGTCGCGAAATCCGCTGCTACGAAGATCAGCATCCAGATCAGGAACGGCATCATGTCTACGAAAGCGAAAGAGATAGCCGCTCCGAAGATGCCTGCAACGGCAATTAGGACGCGCTTGGCACCCCGCAGCAAAAAGTCGTGTAAGAGCACAATCATCATCTCCTCCTCTTTTTCCTTCGCTCGACCGCGCCCAAAGTGCGGACGGCCGAAAGCGCGATTTCGGGCCCTTTCATCTGAAGAAGCGGGTTCCGGCGCACCCGTCTGGCGCGCCGGACCTTTCGAGCGCTAAGCCCTGCCTCCTTCGCTGCTCGCGCTGAAAGCCGACCGTAGTCCACCTCGCCGACCGCAGCTTTCAGCTGTGCAAGCATGCTTCGGTAGATGCTCGAATGCTTTGCATGCGCCAGTATCGAAAGAGCGCTTTCAAAGCGCTTCCGGCGCAGGGAGCGCTGAAAGTTCCGCACACTGCGCCGGCGCAGATGTCAACAGTCAGCTAAGCTGCCCCCCCCCTAGCGGACAAATTTTGCCCCCTACAGTTATGCCACTCAGGTTTTAATTCCTTGGCAGCTTGTAGGTTATTGGTTAAGCAATTATTTAGCTTGTGTTCTTTCAGTCTGTAGCTGTCGACATTGATTGCAATGGCAGTGCAGTGATACATCAAACGTTCGATGATTGCGGTTGCAGCCTACGCATGAGTGGACCCCACCATTACGAAAAAGCAGCGCGATATGCTCGCGCTGCTTGGCTTAGAGAATCCGCCCCGGGTCCTGAAAAATTAGGGACCAATTATCCGGGAGTTCCGGTCTCATCAGAACGGCGGCTCATATGCTTTCAGCAGGCGCTGAGCGGCAGTCAAGCGCTTAGACGCCTTGCTTCCATTTTGATCAAAACAGAACGTCGAAGCATTCGAGGTGCGGGTGCTCAACATACATCTCGCGGTTCGCCACACCCGTCGCGTGCGACTTGCGGAAATGTTCAGACTTCGTCCAGGCGAGGAATTTTTCCTTGTTTTCCCAGACGGCATAAGAGGAAAAGAGCACATAGCCTTCTTCCTTGCTGTCAAGGCGGAAGAACTTGAATTCGAGGAACCCGTCCACATCCTTGGTGCGGACACCGGCATCCTTCCAAACCTGAATATAGGCATCGGCGAATTCCGGCTTGATTTTGAAGCGGTTCATTGTTACGTACATGATCGAACGTCCTGTGGTAGAGGTGAAAGGGCTGGATGCCCTTTAAAGTTGGCCATATCCTACAGGTCGTTTGCCGCAGAACGAAGAGACTGCAACAATGCGAATCATTTCCAACAATCTGAAATAGCAATTCGATAGTTAACCTCTATTTTATTGATACAATTCAACGGTGCACTTCGGCACAGCGTCCAGGCCGTTGATTCAGTGATTCGATGGTTGAAACTGGGTATAGGAAGCGCGGGCAGCCACTTCCGATGCTGTCATGGTGCGTGCACCCTTAGCCCGCATTTCATTCAAGATGTCGGTTTCCTGCCCGACAGCAATGGCTGCGCAGGCATCCGGAATGACAATGGTTTCATAACCGGCTTGAAGTGCGTCAAGCACACCAAACTTGACGCAGTAATCGAGAGCGAGCCCGCAGACGAAAACCCGGTGAATGTTTAAGTTCTTTAAGAACCCGTCGAGGCCCGTCGGGGTTTTGCCGTCAGCTTCTATAAATGCGGAATAACTGTCGAGCGCCGCATTCATGCCTTTGCGGAGGATGAGTCTGGCGGGCGAGGTGTCAAAATCAGGCGGAAAGGCAGCGCCCTGTGAACCCGCGACGCAGTGATCAGGCCACAGCGTCTGCCGGCCATATGAAAGCGCAATGCTTTCAAAGGGTTTGCGGCCGGGATGGCTGGATGCAAAAGACACATGATCGGCAGGGTGCCAGTCCTGCGTCAGCACAACTGCACGCCAATTCGGCAGCGTCATCAAACCGCGGATGGGGTCAATGACTCGGTCGCCTCCCGGAACGGCAAGGGCGCCGCCCGGCAGGAAATCGTTTTGAAGGTCGATGACAAGAAGGGCGTCCTGACACATGAATGAATCTCTGTCTGAGGAATGGCTGTCAGCAATCTTCTGTTTGCTTTGCGATCAAGTCGGCTGTGCTTCCGTGTCTGCAGCGGCCGGCTCAATGAACATGTCCTCATCGGTAAACCCGGCTTCCTTGGCTTTGATGTACCAGGCAGGACGCTTGCCGCGGCCGGTCCAAGTCTCCGGTCCGTCCGGATTTTGGAACTTAGGTGCCCCGACATTCTTAATCACGGGTTTGGCTTGACGGCCATCCTTGCCGAAGTTGAGTTCAGATGCACTGAATTCAAAGGTTTCGATCAAACGCAGGCATTCCTGAAGCGCTTGTTCGCGCAGCTGACCCCATTCTTCTTCGAGTTCACGCTGCTTCTGGCGGTGATTGGCAACTTTGTTGAGGATTTCGTCCGTGGTCATGCTTTAGCTCGATGCAAGAGGTTGATGATCAGGAAATTTTACGCGTGAAATTCCGCCGAGAATACCTGAAAGCCTGTTCAGTTATACGGGAAAACGCTAGGCAATAGACGAATTACGCTGTAAACGCATGAGGAGACTTGAAACAGCAGGTCTCCTTGATTTTTTCAGGCCGAAAATCAGAAAATGCAAAATAGATATGTGTAAATACATCTTGTTTAAACCTCATATAGTGTAAAATAGATGTGTTAACTCAATTGATATAATGGAGATTGAGATGATTAAAGTGAATGACATTTTAGAACTTAATTCAATTGAATATAGAGTCATTCAGCTATTTGGATGTTTAGCTCTCATCCTTCCAATGAAAGGTCAGTCAGTGGATCTAATCAGTATGGATGCAGATGAGCTGAATGATGGCCTTTTAAAAGGAACGGTCCTTCTCAAAAAAGATCCTTGGATTGACATTCAGTACAGAAAGCTAACAGATGCCATGCTGAAGACTGCTAAAGAGAACTATGAGTTGATTAAGTCTATTATCAGAACGCCGGATCTTTATAAATTAAATGGCCGAAAGAGATTAGTGCAAGCTTATTCAAAGGGGGATAAGCACTTAGAAAGAAGAATGAATATGCTGATTGGAAACTACTGGCGCAGAGGACAAAGCATATATTCACTCGTTCCTGACTATGGCAAGAACACTGGCAGGACATCGAGCGGCGCTAAACGAGGAAGGAAAGGTAAATCGGATAGTGAAGGTGCAGCACTGACAGATGAGTTATTGAGTAATATGGAAAAGGCAAGTATTAAGTATCGAGATAGCGATGGAGAATTGACTTTACGAGAGGTTTATGAATGGATGTGTATTAATATTAATAAGGGTGATGATGATCGTACTCATTCCAGTGCTGAGCAAATGAATGACGAAGATACTGCAGCTGACTCCAAAGCATCCATACCAACCTATCATCAATTCTATTATTACTATCGTACTCGATACGGCACGCTTTCTAATAAATGATGGCGAATGAACTTAGTCGTATATGACTCACAAACTAAATTGCATATTGAATCTGTTCAGAATAACATCATGCGGAATATGAACAAAACTAAATTGCATGTATCAGGTCTGAGTAGCGTCATTCAATAATGGATTTAGGTATTCATTTCGCCCAAATTATTACGCCATATAATTGCAGTTATCGTGCATAATGTGGCTGGAATTCGTGTGAACGAAAAAGTTCGGTGCGCCTGTCGGGGGCGAGTGACGACTGACGGCGTCTGAGCAGCATTTCGGGTTATTTGTATCAATGAGGAGGCAAAAGTATGGAGACGCACTTTGAAGTCGTTTCACCCTTGCCCAATGAAGGCGGGCGGAGCGAATCGCGTCAAAATTCACTTTTGCAGGAACCCCTTGATTCTTCCGGAGATACTGTGAATGCGGCGGCTGCCTATCTGGCAGAACTGCATTCGGGGGATTCCAGACGGGCAGTTCGTTCGCGGCTTAACATTGCGGCACGCTGGCTTGGCGCCGCCGATGCCTTCAGCTGCGAGTGGGGGCGGCTTCGATATGTGCATGTGCTCGGGTTTATGCATGCATTGGCCGATAAAGAAGGCTTGGCCGCCGCTTCAGTCAATGCATATCTCTCGGCACTCAAAGGGGTGGCGGAAACGGCCTGGCGGCTTCGACAGATCGACTTGACGACGTACGCTGAAATTAAAGCCGTCAAACAGCTTCGGGTTCACCGGGAACCAACTGGCCGTGCGCTTCAGGCCGATGAGTCTCAGAAGCTTTTGGCTGCTGTCGATGAGGATTCAGGACCTAAAGCGGTTCGCGACCGCGCACTGATTGCGCTCTTGCTCGGCTGCGGACTGCGCCGCGCGGAAGTGACGACCTTAAGAATGGAGAACCTGGAACGGTCCTCAGGTACGCTCCGAGTCATCGGCAAAGGGAATAAGGAACGGAAAGTCTTCTTTACGCCGGAAGTTGCACAGAAGGTGAATGCTTGGCTTGATCTTCGCGGTACTGAACCGGGGTGGCTCTTCGGTCGTCTGACCAAAGGCGGTCAGCTGATTTTGACAAATCCGCTCGATCCGGCATCTATCGGACGGGTCGTCAAGCATGCTCAGGATTTAGCGAAGATTGCTCCCATTACGACCCATGACCTGCGACGTACTTTTGCGACACGGCTGCTCGCTAAGAACGTAGATATTGTTGCTGTTAAAAATCTCATGGGACACGCCAACGTTTCGACTACAGCGAAATACGACCGACGCAGTGAAGAAGCGCTGCAGCAGGCTGCGCAGCTCGCGGAACTCTGACCCCTTCATTGCCCAAAGCCTCGCAGCGGACGGGAAAAACTGAGATCATCCAGCCTGCATTGGTGAAGTAAACTTCACTAAAAAGACAAAATCGCTCTAAAGTGCAGAAAAGTTCATCTGTGGGGGCTGCATGAAACGTGTGTTTATGAGGTTTGATGCTTTGACGCCTCAGGCAATTGGCGAGGCTATCCGGCTTCGACGCAAAGCGCTCGGCAATACTTTGGATGATCTGGCTGAGGCGAGCGGCATTTCTAAACGTACGCTGATCAAGCTTGAGCAAGGTGAGGATGTACGGTTTTCCACACTGACGACAGTATTGAGCTGGCTTGGGCTGTCATTGGATTTCTCAACTGCCTCCAAGAAAGTGCTTGAAGCGGCAGAGCATGACAAGCTCAAAGATGTCCGAAGAGAGGAGGTTGCGGATGATGCCCAGTGGTTCTGAACTTCAGGAGATCCCTCGGAGCCCGTTCTCAATTGGACGTCGTGGAGGCAAAATATCAAGCGCAAGATAAAAATGTATCGAATGTGCAGATCAGCATCAGACGTCTCATTGACGAGATGCAAGAGGCTGTTTGGAAAATCACCGAATTCGCCACAGGGGGGTTGCTACCAGTACCATAGAATCTCTCATACCATCAATTCAATCTGTGTATAGAGGGAAAGCACTTAAAGCGAAGAATGCCCTATCCATGGGGCTCAGTTTTTTCGCGAGGGTAGAGGTTCAATTTCTTGCGCACACCAATCGATCTATCGATCTATCGATCACAATATTCCAACGAAGGAAAACTAAATGTCATTTACTGCCAGAGATTTAAATGCTGCCTTGTGGGCTGCTGCTGACGAAATGCGTCAGGTCATGTCAGCCGATGTCTACAAGGATTATCTTTTGGGATTGGTTTTCTATAAAGCACTTTCAGACAAGATTCTCGTTGAGGCGTACGAGCTACTCAATGATAAGAAGCCTCAAAATCTGGAAGTAGCGCAGAAAATTTATGAAGAGGCAGGCGCAGATAAAGAGACTTGGAGAGATCTTCAGGCAGAACTGGAAGATCGGTTTGGCTGCGCAATTGAGCCCACAAAGACTTTCTCGGCGTTTTATCAGCAGATAAATGATCGCACGTTTATGTTGGGCAACATTAGTCAGGCATTTCGTGATGTTGAGGTTGCTGGAGGGGGGGGGGTATGAAGGCCTTTTCGATGATTTTGATATTCACTCGAAGGATTTAGGTAAGACCCCAGACAAGCGTAATAGCTTGATTTCCGCGGTGATTTCTAAACTCGCGGCTATTGATTTCACTCTTTATCCCGAAGATGCTTTGGGGGATGCCTACGAATATCTGATTTCTCAATTTGCCTCTGAATCCGGAAAGAAAGCTGGAGAGTTCTATACCCCGCACGCTGTCTCTACGCTGATCGCTCGAATCGTGACCCATGGTCAGGATACGAAGTATGGATTCACTGTTTATGACCCGACCTGTGGTTCTGGTTCTCTCCTTTTGCAGATACGAAACTTCATCAAGGATGATGTAAAGAACGGCATCGATAGGACGCATGCCGTACAGTACTTTGGCCAGGAAATAAAGAATCAGACGTTCAATCTGGCACGCATGAACATGATGCTTCACCGTGTGCCTGGCAGTCTTCAACATTTGCGTAACGGTGACACGTTGGATGCAGACTGGCCGACGGATGAACCGACAAACTTCGATGCTGTGGTGATGAATCCGCCCTATTCTCAGAAGTATGACGCCGTTGATGGTCTTTTGACAGATCCCCGCTTTGCTCCGTACAAGAAACTCCCACCAGCCAGCAAGGCTGATTTTGCTTTCCTTCTGCATGGGTTCTATCACTTAAAGGACACCGGAACGATGGGCATTGTTCTTCCGCACGGTGTCCTGTTCCGTGGTGGGGTTGAAGGTACGATTCGCGAAGAATTGCTCAAGAAGGGCAATATCTATGCTGTCATTGGGCTTCCGGCTGGGATTTTCTTCTCGACTGGCATTCCGACGTGCATTGTTGTTCTGAAGAAGAATAATCCAGATCGTAGTGTTTTCTTCATTGATGGATCCAAGGAATTCCGCAAAAAACGCGCTAAGAACTTCCTTGACCCTGAGCATATTGAAAAACTCTATACGACGTATGTCGATCGCAAGGATGTTGAAAAGTATGCTCATCTCGCTACTTACGATGAAATTGAGAAGAACGACTTCAACCTGAATATTCCTCGTTACGTGGATAGCTCTGAAGAAGAGGAGGGAATTGATCTTCAGGCGACTTTTGATGAATTGGCGAAGTTGGAAGAGGAAGAGAAGGAAGTTGATGCGAAGTTGGCGGAGTTCTTTAGGGAATTGGGGATCGACTTTGGAGGAGAGGTGAGGTAATGACGATGCCAAAACTCAGATTTAAGTCGAATGAACTTTTAAGGGAAGTTTCATTATCCGAGGTAGGAAATTTCTACGGAGGATTGTCTGGCAAGACAAAGAGTGATTTCGGATTTGGTGACTCAAAGTTTATAACGTACATGAATGTATTTACAAATACAATCGCTAAACAAGACATGTGCGATTTAGTGATGGTGGGGCACAATGAAAAACAAAATCTCGTAGTTGATGGAGATGTTTTGTTTACTCAGTCGTCTGAAACGCCTGAAGAAGTTGGTATGGCTTCAGTTTGGACACATAAACAGAAAGTGTACCTAAATAGCTTTAGTTTTGGGCTTCGGATTAAAAATAAACAAAATGTCGACCCTGTGTATTTAACATATTTGTTGAGATCTCCAGTGTATAGAAAGAGTATTTCTATACAAGCTCAGGGAATTTCAAGGTACAACCTATCAAGTTCCCGGTTGTCTACATTGAAAGTAAAGATCCCGGCTTTGGAAGAACAACAAAAAATCGCTGCGTTCTTCACGGCGTTGGATGAAAAAATTGCTGTCGCAAAATTACAGCTCGAACAAATAAACAAGTTAAACCTATCCATTGCGAAAGCGCTTCTTTCTGGTGAAAAAAGATGTTTCCAGTCTGATGGATCGAGATATCCTGACTGGCAAAAAGGTAAACTTGGCGATGCTTTTAATGTAAAAATGTGCAAAAGAATTTTTAAAGAGGAGACTTCCGAAGAGGGGGATATTCCTTTTTACAAGATTGGTACGTTTTGTGGTGAGGCTGATAGTTATATTTCCAGGGAAACATTTGAGTATTATTCGAAAAAGTATAGCTATCCCCAAAAGGGAGATACGTTAATTTCTTGTAGCGGAACAGTTGGACGGTGTGTTGAATTTGATGGTGAGCCTTCTTATTTTCAAGATTCCAACATCGTTTGGTTAGAAGCAAAAGATAGAGAATATATTTATAATAAGGCTTATTTGGGTGCTGTTTTGGAAAATCTAACTTGGAATGAATTGTCGTCATCGACTATTAAGCGAATTTACTCAAAAGATCTGCTGAGTAAGGAATGGTTCATTCCATGCCTTGAAGAACAGCAGCGGATTTCAGAACTATTGCAAGCAATGAAAATAAAGATCTCTTTAAGAACGAAAAAACTTTTGTCTTTGCAAAAATTAAAGAAATTCTTCATGCAGCAAATGTTCGTCTGAGACCTTCACCATGACACAAGCCGGCTACGTTTACATACTTACTAACGACAGCTTCCGTGAAGACTGGGTCAAGATCGGAAAGAGTTCGCGCCCCGTGGATGTCCGCTCGAAAGAGCTGAACAACACAGCTGTGCCTCTGCCATTCAAGATCTACGCCACCAAGCGAACTGCGAAGTACAACGAGGTTGAAAAGCTCGTCCACAAGACGATCGACCGCCTCACGGATCTTCGCATTCGCCAGAATCGCGAGTTCTTCAACGTTGCGCCGGATGTGGCTTTGGATATTTTCAAGGACATCGCATCTACGATCGATGACGCGGTTATCACGTGTTACCGCAACAACACGCCGATCGAGGCTGGGCAAGAGCATCAGCAAAAAGACGAAACAGCAATTTCTTTGCCTCGTCGTGCTCCGTTTCGTTTCAGCATGATTGGTCTCAAGGTCGGGGATGAATTGACCTTCACGCCAACGGGGCTTGTTGTGAAGGTTGCCGGCGATCGAACAATTGAATATGAAGGCCGTATCTACAAGATGTCGGCTTTTGTCCCAACTTTTCTCCCCGAAGATCAGCGGAACACCTCCGGCGCTTATCAGGGGCCAAAGTACTTCACGTATCAGGGACAAACGTTGACTGACTTGCGCACCGAGGCCGAACACCATATCGGAATTGATATGGAAGGTCTCTCTGAAGACGAAGAATAATAGGGGAAAGAAATGATTGAATCGAAAATGGAAGAACTGCTGATTAAGCAGCTTACTCATGGTGTTTCTCAGTGGACGTACCGTCCTGATCTGAGGACGGAAGAGGCTCTCTGGAATAACCTTCGTGAGAAGCTCAATCGCAACAACATCGACAAGCTCCAAGGCATTCCCTTGACAGAGGGAGAGATGAGGCAGATTAAGCAGTTCTTGCTGGATCAGGCCGCGACAACTTATAAGGCTGCGCGTTGGCTGTCTGGTGAGCATCAGGTCGCCCAGATTCCGCTCCACCGCGAGGATGCTTCGTTAGGTGAAGTCAGCCTCATGGCTGTTAACAGCCGAGAGATAGCTGGCGGCAATTCGAGCTATGAGGTCATCAACCAATTCCAGGCCGTAAAGGGGGAGGTGTCGAAGAGAAATCGTCGATTTGACGTAACGCTGCTTATTAACGGCCTTCCCCTCATTCACATTGAATTAAAGAATCGCGACCATCCCTTTATGGATGCCTTCCGTCAGATCACGAAATACTGCGAAGAAGGCAAGTTCCGTGGTCTGATGGGCTTGGTGCAGATGTTTGTCGTGAGTAACGGCGAGCAGACGCGCTACATCGCCGCCGACAATCACGGGAACATGAATGAAAAGTTCCTGATGCGTTGGGTTAACGAGGAGAATGAGCCTGTCGAGGACTATCTGGCTTTTGCCAAAGCTGCGCTCAATATTCCCGCTGCGCACTTGATGGTGGGCAAATACTGTGTTCTGGACAACGATCGTAAGAAGGTAATTCTTCTTCGTCCCTATCAGATCCATGCTATTGAAGCTATCCGCAAGGCTTCGAGGAACAGAGAATCCGGTTTCGTTTGGCATACCACGGGCTCGGGAAAGACTTTGACTTCGTACACGGTCACGAAGAATCTTCTTGATGTGCCGTCCATGGATAAAGCTATCTTTTTGATTGACCGTAAGGACTTGGATCAGCAGACTGCCGATTCTTTCCTGTCTTATGCGGATAGTGATGATGTGGATGTTCGAAATACTGAAAACACAAGTGATCTTGAAGACAAGCTCAAGAACAAGGATCGCTGTGCGATTGTTACGACCATCCAAAAGCTTCAGAACATCATTCGACGCTGTACGGATACTGATGCAACTCCAAAGTATCTGAAACTCAAGGATCAAATTTCAAAGAAGACCATTGCGTTTATTGTGGACGAGTGCCACCGTGCGGTTACGCCGGAAAGCAAGCGTGTGATTGAGAAATTCTTCCATCGCAGCCTTTGGTACGGGTTCACGGGCACCCCGATCTTTGAGGAAAATAAGCGCGCCCAGAAGGGAGATCTGCCAAGAACTACGGCAGGCATGTACGGCCGTCCCCACGATCCCACCAAGAAATGTCTCCATGCCTACACGATCAAAGAAGCCATTGGGGACGGAGCTGTATTGGGTTTCAATATTCAGGGGATGGGTTTTCTGCGCAGTACGCTTGAGGACTTGGCCTGGAAGCTGAACCTCATGGATGATGCAGAGATGGAAGGCATATCTGACAAGGATTTAGAGTCCGCTGTTGTCAAGGCTTACGCCATTAAAACAGGTAAGAACCTTTATGACGATGACCGGCATCGCAAGGATGTCATTGATTACATCGTCAATCGCTCGTCTGCCAAGCTTTGTTTGAATGCTCCGTCTGGTGAAGCGTTTGAAGGGCTATTGACGGTGAGCAGCATTCAGGAAGCCCAACGCTATTACAAGCTGTTCAAACAGTTTGTTGCCGAAGGAAAGGTCAAGGAAGACATCCGGAAGATTCTTCCCGACTTTCCCAAAGTGGCGATTACCTACACCGTTGGTGAGAACGAAGACGGTGCAACTGCCAACCAAAGCGAGATGGCAGCATCGATTGCCGATTACAACGCGATGTTTGGCACATCTTGGGATCTTTCAACCCTGGGGGCTTACAACGCAGATTTGAACGAACGTCTTGCTCGCAAGAGGTCGAAATATCGAGACCGCAGCGAGCAGCTCGATTTAGTGATTGTGGTGGACCGTCTGCTGACTGGTTTTGACGCTCCGTGCTTGTCGACAATCTTCTTAGATCGTCCGCCAATGAAGCCGCAGCACCTCATCCAAGCTTTCTCGCGTACCAATCGCATCCTCAATAAGCAAAAGCGCTACGGCCAGATCGTTACGCTGCAAACGCCAGAACTTTATGCGGCCAAGATTGATGAAGCGTTGAGGCTCTACACCAATGGCGGAATGGATGATGTTCAGGCTCCTTCTTGGTCGGAAACAGCTGAAAAATTGATCAAAGCAGTCGAAAAACTGCGGTCGATTGCACCCTCAATGGAAAAATTGGACGACCTTCAGGTGCATGGATCGCTTGAGGAACTACAAAACTTTGCGAGGGCCTACCAGACTGTGGACCGGTTGATTGGTGAAGTTCAGGTGTACGACGAGTTCCAAGAAGACATGCTCACAACGAAGTTCAAGATGAGCCGTGAGGAATTCGAGCATCTAACTGGGCGGTATCACAACATCATTGAACGCATCAAAGAGTTGACCGAGGAGAGAGATGACATCATTGACATTGATGTGGACTACGAATTGGAGTCAATCAAGCGCATCGAAGTGAACTACCGATATCTTGTGGCTTTGCTGCAGGCACACATGCCGGAAGGAATTGATGCCCCGAAGCTTGCAACCAGTGCTGAAGATCAGCAAATCAGCAAGTTCATTGAGGACTACAAAAAGAACAATCCGAAGGTTGGTGAGGTGCTGAGTCAGCTCTGGTTTGAAGTGAAGCTCAATCCGGAAAACTTCCGAGATAAGGATGCGTTCTCCATCATGGAAGATCGCGTTGATGAACTGATTGCTAAGGACATCCAGAACTTCTCTGCAAAGTGGGGTGTGAATCCTGCGGCTCTGAAGGTGTATGCGAATACGGTAGCGGCCGCAGACATCTCCCCCAAGACTGTGGATGCATCAATGGGTGACTATGCCGCTTACAAGGCTGCTGGGGGTTCTGACACGAAGCTCAAGTATCTGCGTGAGCTGCGTGATGCCGTAGCGTACTTTGTGAAGGATGAAATTAAGCCGTTGACTAAACGTTAAATAGCCCTCTGGCTTACTAAATTAAGCCCCCCGATTGGGCATATCTTGGGGGGCAAGTTCATTGCGCGCAACAAATGGGATCAATTGCATGCACTGCAGCTCCTCGAGCTCGCGGATGAGATCGGCCGGCCCCGCAGTTGGGCACAAAGGCGGCTTGAGCGTCTGCTCGATCACCTAGCCAAGGCGCTTCCTTAAGCCGCAGCTGCAGTCATTCCTCAAGATGCTGAGGAGAGTGATTTCCAACAGACATGGATGAAATTCATTGATGAAAGAATCCATTATTGGCGTAATGAGGCATCCCTGATGCCAAAAATAAAACTTTGACTTGGAGGGTATGGTCCGTCTTTTAAGGGATGCCTGTATGGCAGACTAGGGAGTGATTTGTTGAGTGAATATTTGTTCTAACTTATTGATTTGTACGATTAAATTTTAATGTTTATTGTTTCATTTGCCAATAAACGCTCGTCTTCATTGCGGATGAAATACTTTTATTTGGTTAGGCAAATTTCAATGTTGATCAAGGATTGAAAGGGCGGCTGATCGTTTGTTTCTCGAGTAGTGAGCGTATCTAACTATTTGTAATAAAGGAAATTTCAAGCGAACGGCCAGATGCACTTTTATATTTGACAGTCGCATCTCCTCTATAGCGTATTTAGTTTTAATGCATCGCCACTTTGAACGCACAACCGTGTATATCTATCTTTGTATAAAGCGGTATACAAAATAAATATATGTGTTTTCATATTTGCATACGAATTTCGTCCGCAGAATTTAATCTTCAGATTGCGGATCTCTCAGGCATAATGCAGTCAACATAGACATTCGAACTTGTCAGCATTTCAGGATTTAATCCAAATGATTGGAGCTGCCGCATAAACGCTGTTTGATTTTGAGTTCGGGCTGTCTTCTTATATGAGACTGGAGATAAACATGCCGTTATTTGCTGCTCGCCGTACTGTCCTTTCTGCCGCCGCTGCGGCTGCTCTTCTTGTCCTAACGGGCTGCTCAAAGAGCGATGATGCGAAGTCTTCCGCCTCATCGGCTTCTGCTTCATCGGCTGATACGCTTGAAAAACCGACGCTTGTGGTCGGGATGGAGCTCGCTTACCCGCCCTTTGAAGGCAAGGATGCGCAGGGCAATCCGGCGGGCGTCAGCGTCGATTTCATGAAGGATTTCGCGAAGAGCGCAGGCAAGGAAATCAAAATTGAAAATATTGCTTTTGACGGTTTGATTCCGGCGCTTTTGACGGGGAAAGTCGACATGGTGATGAGTTCGATGACCGTCACCGATGAGCGCCGTAAAACCGTAGACTTTTCTGATCCGTATGCCAACGCGATGCTCGGCATCCTGACACACAAAGGCAGCGGCATTAAGTCCGTTGAAGATCTCAATCAGAAGGGGCGCCGCATTGCGGCGAAGATCGGGTCGACCGGTTATCTTTACGCGCAAAACAATCTGAAAAATGCTGCCGTGACGGCGCTGCCTGATGAAAGTGCGTGTGTGATGGAAGTAGCTACCGGCAAGGCCGACGGCTTCATCTATGATCAGCTCACCATTTACCGCAACTGGCAGAAGAACCCGGAGACGACGGAAGCCGTTTTCATTCCTTTCCAGAAGGTTGAGCCGTGGGGTGTTGCCGTCCGCAAGGGCGACGCCAAGCTCCTCAATGCGCTCAATGCCTTCATTGCAGACTATCGCAAGCAGGGCGGTTTTGATCGTCTCACCGAAAAGCACTTGAAGGCTGAAAAAGCGGCCTTCGACCAACTGGGCTTTAAGTGGTTCTTCGACATGACGCCTGCTCAAAACCAGTAGACTTCAGTTTTGACACAGCCGATTTGCGCTGACAGCTGCAAATCGGCACGAAGATTGAGTGAAGAAGGATTCGGGCAGCTAAAAAATGGGCGCTGAACGCACAAGGAGCGGCTTCAATGCACGCTGCCTTTGGTCGTGGCTGCTTGCCGATGAGGATGAGCAGAGCGGGCAGTCGGATGCATCTGATGTTCGCCGTCATCCGTGGAAGGAGGCGGCGAGCTTTGTTGCAGCTGCCGCGCTGGTCGTTGCCTTTTTCTGGTATTCACTTGCGCAGATTGACTATCGGCCGGACTTTTCGTTTCTGCCTGATTTCCGCATTCGCATCTGGGACGGTTTTCTGCTGACGATCGGTGTGAGTGCAGCGGCCATGGTGCTTTCGCTCCTGCTCGGCATTCTCTCGGCGGCGGCCAAGCTTTCCCGCGTACTCCTGTTTCGCGACCTCTCGAGCCTTTATGTGGTCTTTATCCGCGGGACGCCGCTCATCATGCAGATCTACCTTTTTTTCTATCTGGTAGGGACAGCATGGGGCGTTGACGATCGCTTTTGGGCGGGCGTCATCATTCTTTCGGTTTTTGAAGGCGCCTACATTTCAGAGATTATCCGCGGAAGTTATCTCTCCATCGATCCCGCTCAGATTGAGTCGGCAAAAGCGGTGGGTTTCACGCGGCTGCAGCAGCTGCGCTTTGTGATTGTCCCGCAGATGGCAGCCAGAACACTTCCTGCACTGGCCGGCCAGTTTGCGTCGGTCATCAAGGATTCGTCGCTCCTTTCAATGATTTCTGTGGTTGAACTTACGCAGGCCATGCGCGAAGTGAGTGCGGTCAATCTCAAGCTCGTGGAGTGCTACCTTTTCCTCGGTGTGCTGTATCTCATTCTCACGCTTCCCGTTGCGCTTGTGAGCCGGCTGCTTGAAAAGAGGTTTCGCTATGAAGGTTGAGCTTGAGCATTTGGTCAAGCGTTTCGGCGGCGAAAACGTTATTGACGACGTGTCTTTTTCGGTGGAAACGAGCGCGCTCGCACTGATCGGTTCGTCCGGAGGCGGGAAATCAACCCTCCTGCGCATGTTGGGCGGACTGCTGCCGGCAACGTCCGGATCCATCCGAATGGACGGCCGCCTCGTGCCGAAGACGGAGCGCGAATGCATCGCTTTCAGAAGAACGCTCGGCTACGTTTTTCAGCAGGGCAATCTGTTTCAGCACTTGTCGGCTCACGAAAATATCGCCTTGGTGCTGCGGGAAGTACACGGATGGACAAAGGAGGCGGCTGATGCTCGGGCTTTTGAGCTTCTGGCGCATTTCGGCCTTGCCGAACATGCCGATAAGCACCCCTCCGAACTCTCCGGCGGACAGCAGCAGCGTGCCGCTATCGCCCGTGCAGTGGCTCCGCGCCCGAAACTGCTGCTGCTCGATGAACCCACCTCTGCATTGGACCCTGAGTACACAGCGGAAGTGCTCGATCTCACAGCACAGCTGCGCGGTGAAGGGATCGAATTTGTGATTGTCACCCATGAGATGGGCTTCGCACGCCGAGCCTGCGATGCGACAGCTTTTCTTCATCAGGGACGAATCGTCGAAGCCGGACCGAGCGAAGCCCTTTTTGCTCATCCTCAGACGCCGGAACTTCAGCGGTTTTTCGGCCGCCTGCTCGAGTGGCATGCGTGAACGCGGCGTTCGGGCGAGTCAGGAGGCGGCGGGCTTCCTGACTGTCGGCCTTTCGCCGGCCGTATCCACTTGCTCTTCGTGCTGATCGACGTAGTTCACTTTCCAGACCTCATCGATTCGAGTCGTGAAGCAGGGCGACAAACTGCCGCGGCGCATTTCCCATCCTGCGGCGAGGCTCGAACTGGCTGTCTTCACGACGTCTCGGCTGTAACTTCGGCAAAGCGCATCAATGGTTTTCATGAGTTCGGCTCGGCGGCGGTCAGCTGCCGCTGAGCTCGAGGCGTCCGCGTCATCAAAGAGCGAATCCGATATCGTCGGCACTGAAAGGGTTCCCGAAGCAGGATGCAGGTCTCTGAGCACAACTCCTGCGCGCTGATAAGCGCACTCAGGCCGCACGCATGCCTCAATGATCCGGACAGCGGTTTGCGTCAGTTCAAGCGTGTCGCTGGTGGGTTTCGGGAGTTTTACGGTGGGCGCAGCATTGTGCTGCGGCAGGTCGGGCCGGAAGAAGTTGGTTTGAAAGAAGACCGTGAGTTCGCCGGTGAGGCTCTTTTGCCGGCGAAGCTGCCGCGCAGCTTCGCCCAGATGCGTCGAGACGGCAGAAATCAGCTGATTGAGGTCGCTTGTCGGGTGCCCGAAAGAGCGTGACCGGCAGATCTCCTGTTTGGGGCGGCGCGAAGGGTCAAACGGGATGCACGGCACGCCGTGGAGTTCCCGCCAGGTGCGTTCGAGCACCACGCCGAAAGTTCGCCGCACAAAGGATGCATCCATGCCGTAAAAGTCGAACACAGAATGAATGCCCATGCCGGTGAGTTTTTGAGCAGTGCGTCCGCCGATGCCCCAGACCTCCGATGCCGGGGTGATTGACATGGCCTTTTCGCGGCGGCGGGGGCGAGTTCTGTCCAATTGAGCACGCCGCCGAATGCAGCCCATTCCTTGGCAAGGTGATTGGCTAATTTCGCCAAAGTCTTTGTTTCTCCGATGCCGACACAGGTTGGAATGCGCTGCCACTGCCAGATGCGGTCTTTGATGCGGCGGCCGAGGTCGGTAAGCGGTTCATTGAGCCCAGAGAGATCGGCAAAGCATTCATCGATGGAATAAACCTCGATAGCCGGCGTCATGCCGGCGATGATCTTCATCACGTGCCGCGAGATCGACGCATAAAGCTCGTAATTGGAACTTCTCCAGGCACATTGACCGGACTTCAGCAGATGAGCGATCTGAAAGGCGGGCATGCCGCGGCGGATGCCGAGCGCCTTGGCTTCCGCAGTGAGCGTGACAACGCAGCCGTCATTGTTCGAAAGAACGACCAAAGGTTTCCCGCGCAGTTCCGGCTGGAAGACCCTCTCACAGGAAGCGTAGAACTTGTTGCAGTCAATCAGCGCGAACACAGGGGCAGTCATCAAAAATACCTCAGGAGACCCCTGCCTTCAGGCAGGGGAGGAATGAGGCGCGTGGCCGAGCCACGCGTACCCATATCCGTCGTTGTGTGAAATCAGTCGGCAATGCTTCCAACCGACGCCTTGAATGACGCCCTTCGGCGTCTGAATGTTGAATGAGCCCGAGACGCGGACCGCAACGCGTCCGCGCCACAGTCCGGCCTTCTTTCCCTTGGGGACGTTCGCCTCCACCATGTCCCCGGTCGCGAAGCCGTGGACGCACTTCTGCCGCATCAGGTACCCGCGCGGGAAGCCGTACTTCGTGAGGCGCGTGCGTTGACGGCTCCCCCGCCCCATGCATCTGATCTCCAGGACGTTGAGTCCCTTCCGCGTCACTACGCCGTTGAGCCGTCCCACGCAGAGCGCATCGAGCCAATGCTCCTTTTCCACGCCGAAAGCATGGCGGTTGAGCTTCGTCAGAGCGCCGCTTCCCGTCTCGACGGGTAGACCCGTCGCCTTGAGCTCGTTGAAGAGCACCCACCGCGTTGCGTTCACCGCAGCGGCATCACGCAGCGGCGTCTTGAGCTCCCTGCGGACGCGCGCGAGCACTTCCGGCTTTCCCTTGAGGAAGTCCTCCAACGACCGCGCGCCCTTCTTCTGGTTGCAGCTCACGCAGGCGAGCACCAAGTTGGAGACCCGGTTGGAGCCGCCCTTGGCGCGGGGAACCACATGGTCGATGTTGAGCGGCACGCCTTCGGCGCCGCAATAGACGCACTTCCGGCCGAACTTCTCAAGAAGGTATTCGCGCACCTCATACTCAAAGAGCGTGCCCTGCTGATACTTGATCCCCGAGACCTCCGGGTTCTGGAGCTTTTGCGAATCGAACTTCACCAACTCCGTCGCGATGCCGCTTACCGGCAGATACCGGCACAGCCTCCTCACGAACGAAAGGGTCGTTTCCACGCGGTGCCGCAGAGAAGGCGGGAGCCACCCCTTGGGCTTGACGCGGTTCAGAAAGCGCGGCGACCGACAGCGGAAATTCTGCGACCTGCGGCGGCGACGAAATGCGCTTCGCGCCTTGAGCGCGTCGCGGATGGCGCCGCCCCGATGCTTGATGACGAAGAACGCGAGCGCATGATGCCGCTTCTTCTCGTCATCCCGCACGACGGCGGCGCCCGTCTCCCTTGAGCCGGGATCGAGCTTGATGAGCACGGGTTGAACCTCGGACTGCTCCACAGTGCGGTCCACGAGCCGGATGACGAAGGGGAAGCGCTTCACCACCCGTGCGCGGCCCGCCCGCAGAAGCCGTCTCGCCCTTGCCGGGCGGCACGGCATCAGGGGCCGGTGCTTCTTGTCCAAAACGAAAACTGATGTTGACATGAAAAATGAACCTTACGATTCTTCGGGCTGATGCCCGTGACATGCTCCGCCCTTGCGGGCGGAGCAATTCCCCTCGCCAATGTTGAACAGACCGGCATTTTGCCTCAGACCGTTTCGTGCGTACCCAATGCTTGTCTGCTTCTGAGGCTTCCAGAGCTCGGAACTGAGGAAGCATTCCGAGGTGGGTCTTGAACCTGTCTGCAACGTAGTTCTCGAAAAACTTAGGCTGGTCAACCAGACCTGCTTTCACAAGCCTCGGCCTTTAGGCCGGGGTAGTTGACCGGATCTCATCCGTCGTTTCCAAAAAATAAAACCCCAGCTTTTCTGTCGGAGTTTTGCCTGCTGTTGGAGTGCGGCTAAGCATAGGTTTGAGATCTGGTCTCAGCGCAAAGATGGGAGCAGCAATGACTGTTGACAGATGAAACGGGCGAAAGGCGGCGGGTGAAAAGCATTCACCGACAAAATAGACGTTTATTATATTGCGGAAATGTAATACAATTAGAGAACTCTCAACCCGTCAACATCAAAGCATTTCAAAAGACTACAGGGGATGCCATGCTGAAAACAAAAAGCACAACAGAGACGATGGGCAGTTCGGAGATTTCTGATCAAAATGACGGGCTCGAAGGATTCAATGAACTCGAGCCGACGCTGCCGCCGCGGAGAAAGGGCAGCCTGCGCAAAGCCGCTTTAGAGGCCGCTGCGGAGCACGGTGAACGCGACGAAGATGCGCCTAAGCGCAAGCGCGGCCGCCCCAAGGCTGACAATCCTTTCAGCGTTGTCTTTACGCTTCGCATGCGCCCGAGCATGGCTGAACTTTGCCGCCAAAAGGGCGGCAGCAGCTTCGTGCGTGAACTCGTTGAACAGCATCTGCTGCAGCCTCGCCCGGTTCGCTGCGCCAACAAATCGACGATTGAAGCCGACGGTATCGATGCTTCACTGATTCGCCCGGAAGACTTTGGGCAGATTTATCGTCCTGCGACTTCACCCGCCCGATTCCGCATGAAGCGGATCGGCATGCGTGCGGCCTGCGGTTTCCCGTCGCCCGCTGCTGATTATGAATCCGAAGATATCGATTTGAGCGCCTGGCTGGTTCGCAAGCCCAATTCCACCTTCATCGTGGAGGCATCAGGTGATTCGATGATTGATGCGGGCATCTGTGACGGGGACATGCTGATTTTCGACCGTGATGCTCAGCCTCGCGGCGGAGATATTGTGCTTGCACTCTATGACGGCAATATCACGGTGAAACGCTTGAGAATCGTTGACGGCCGTCCGGAGCTTCATCCTGAAAATGCAGCGGCCCGCTACAAGGTGATCTGTCCGAAGTCGACGGAACAGTTTGAAATTGAAGGGGTGCTTCGCGGTCTTTGCCGCCGTTACTCCTAACGGAAGATTTTGCATCTGCAAACCGTTCGATACAGCGCCATATAGGGTAAAATACTTAGACATGCCCGGGATAAAGCCCGGGCTTACTTATGTTTGTTTTGGAGAACAAAAATGAAGATTTCCGCACGCAATACGCTCGTCGGCAAGATCGTTGAAATTCACGAAGGCCCGGTGTCGACTGAAGTCACGATTGAAACCGCCGCCGGCGAAAAGATCGTTTCTTCGATCACCACAACCTCCGCTAAGAACCTCGGCCTCAAGGTCGGCGGCAAGGCCTATGCCGTCATCAAGGCTTCGAGCGTGATGGTTGCGGTTGACTAAGATTTTCAGCAAAAGCCAGCAGCGCTGCTGAAGGCTTTTGAAGCGGACAAAGTCCCGAAAGATGCGTTGTCTTTCGGGACTTTGTCTTTTGGGAACTCTGCGAACGTCTGAGCAATCAGGCTCACAGAGTCTTTATCAGTCTTCACGGATTATCGTTATTCGGTGCTTTGCGGACGAGCCAGAGTGCGAGCACCAGCACAAGGATGGAAGACGAAGTGAAAAGCATGTAGTTGGGCGAGATGTGCTCCACATCCACGACGATATAGCGGGCAACCGCCACGATGGCGAGTGCAATCGGCGTATGGATTGGAATCTCACGGGTGCCCAAGGCAGCGCCTTTCACCATGGAGAGGATCTCTACATAGAGAAACAGCATCAGCAGGTCGCCGAGGCTGATGGAGCGGGCGGCAATCATTTCCCAGCCGGCCTGACCGATACCGCCGATGGCGGCGACAGCGATCGCAATCAGCGCTGCGGCCTGACCATAGGTGAGCCATTGATTAAAGGTTCGGCTCACATCGGCCAAACGCCGGGTGGCAGTCGTGCAGGGCGTAGAGGTGCGGTCGACGTGCGGGTCATCATGAACGCAGCCGGCACAGGCTGCGGGTGCGTCGGCAGCAGTCTTGCAGTGAGCGGCAGCGGCATCAGCGGGCGCCGCTGCGCTCTGGGATGCTGCAGCCGGCGTCTTCTCGTTAGGGAACGTCATAGTCCTTTGAATAGAAGGTACGAGGGAACGTCATCATACGGATGAACTGAGCGGCTGCGAACTTGATTGGGTTTGCTAATTTGTATCAATAAAAGACGGCGTATAAATAGACGACCGCTATTGCCGGAAGGATAAGCAGACCGCTCGGCTAAACGAGTCGGGCAACGAATGGTTTATGAGTGTTTGAGCGTCGCGCAGAGCCCTGGTGCTTCTTGATTTTCAGGGCGAGCGTCGGAGAGCGTCAGGTTAAGTTTCCACCGGTCACAGATCGTTTTAACAATGGCCAGACCCAAGCCGGTACCCGATACATTGGTGCCGAGCCGACGGTAGAAGGGTTCCAGAACGCGGGCACGGTCTTCCGCAGGAATGCCGGGGCCCTCATCCATGACGCAGAGCACCGGCGGTTCGATCTGAGCCAGCTTGACCGTGACGGTGCCGCCTTTGGGCGAGTAGCGTACGGCGTTCTCCAAAAGATTGCGCAGAATCGTGAAGAGGTCGTCGGGCTTCATGGGAAACGATGGATCGGCATTGGGCGGCAAGTCTTCAAGCCCTTCGACTTCAATCGTGATGCCCAGACGCTCAGCTTCCCAATAGACGGATTCGACGGCTTCGCCAATGGTCTGCGGAATGGAAGCATGGGGCGGAGCGGCATTTGCCGCTTCGGCATTGGGCGCAGCCGCGCCGGATTGCGCCCGCTTCAAAGCGAGCAGCTGGCTTACCTGTCTCACAGCGCGATCAATACCGGAGCGCAGTGTCTGCACTTTTTCGCGTGCTTCTGCAGAAAGATCGGTTTTTTCCAGCGCTTCGGCCTGCAGCGACAGAGCGGTGAGAGGGGAGCGCAGTTCATGCGCCGCATCTGCAACAAAGCGGGCTTCTTGACCACGAAGCGCGTCAACGCGTTTCAAGAGTCCATTAAAGGCAGTAATGAGCGGCAGAATTTCATTCGGCACGCCGCATTCACTCACCGGCGCATAGGTCTGACCGCTGCGCTCTCCGATTTCTCGGGCCAGTGTTTTTACAGGGCGCATCGTACGCCAGACGATCCAGCCGATGGCAAAACCGAGGAAGAGCGATAAAAGCGTGAGCGGAATGACGAGGTTGAAGCTGTTGGCGGTCGCCGCATTGAAGACGGCGGAGGTGCGTTCAGCTGCAATGACGTGGGCACCGTTTTTGAGCGTTCGCAGCAGAATGCGGTATTCCTGATGGCGGCGCAGCGTCATGGTGTGATAGCCGTCGGGCAGAAAATTCCGAAAGCGTGCATGCACCGCGCGCCCGTTTTTATGCAGCGTTTGGATGATGACGTCGGAGCCGGCGGGCAGTCCTGCTCTGGGGTCGTCTTCGTCAAGCAGCCATTGGCGCTCAAAGACATCGTCATCCATGAAGAATGCTTGGAAAGAGGGCGGCTGACGTGAGAAAGCGGCTTTGGTGCGGGCAAGCATGCCGACAACTTCTTCCAGACGCTCATCCTGAGCCTCCTGCGCCTGCTCGTAGGAGACGGCAAACGTGATGGCGCCGGAGGTCAGTGAAAAGAGAAGCACCACCAGGGCGCCCGAGAGACTGACGCGCAGCGTGATGGAGGGGTTGTCCGGGCGAAAGAACTTCGCGAACCACGATTTTGCGGACCGCCAGGGATTGGCGCCGCCCTCGCTGCCAGGGCTGCTCTCCGGGGCGGAATCGCCGGCACCGCTCTCTGCAGCCGGCTGCGGTTTCTTGGAGGCCGTGAAGCGCTCAGAGAAACCGCCAAGCTTATCCTGAACTTGGGAAACCGCAGCGGAAAAGCGTCGCGGAATGCGTGCCATGAGGACTGCTCCTGCCTTATTCGGGTTTGGCGTCGCGGCCGGCAACCATCCAGCCCAGGCCTCGGACATTCTTTACCGCATCGGCGCCGAGCTTTTTGCGCAGGGCGTGAATGAGATATTCCACGGCATTGCTGTCGGGTTCTTCGCCAACGGCATAAATGCGGTCTTCAAGCGCGCGGCGCGAAAGAATGGCGCCCGGGCGGGCGAGGAGGGCTGAAAGGAGTGCGTATTCGCGCTTGGTGAGCGTGTAGGTTTGGCCTGCGCGTTCTACCGTCTTGGCCGCTTCACTCAGCGACAGGTCGCCATTGGAGAGCACATTGGCGGCAGCGCCATTGCGCCGGCGCATCACTGCGCGCATGCGTGCGAGCAGTTCACTCATGTGAAAGGGCTTAACGAGATAGTCATCCGCACCGGCGTCCAGACCGTTCAATCGGTCTTCGAGCGCATCACGGGCTGTGAGGATGATGACGGGAATGTCGTTTTTTGCTGACCCCTCTCCGCGCAGCGTGCGAAGCACCGACATACCATCCAATCCGGGAAGGCCTAAGTCGAGAAGAACAAGCTGATAGTCCGAGAGACCGAGCTGAGTGAGCGCAGTACGCCCTGAAGATACATGGTCAACGGCATGGGCTTCGTCGGCCAACGCGGATTTAACGGCGTCGGCAATCATTGGATCGTCTTCAACGAGCAGAATGCGCATGGGGAGTCCTCTAGGAAAGCTCTTCTTTAAAGCTATTGTAGGTCCGCACGGCTTAGCGGCTGATGAGGGGACGGCTGAAGGAAACGATCTCGCTGGTGAGCTCTAGTCTGACCTGAATGGCTTAGAGAGATTTCGCAGGATGCAAAAAGCCCGCCGTGGGAACCCAGGCGGGCTTTCAATCTCGAATCAGCCGAAGACTAAGTTATGAACAACACAGTTTCGGATGAGTTTTTTTTGAGATTAGAAGTTGTGGCGCAGACCGATACCGAAGCCAACCATGGAGGGCTTACGATCGTAAACGGTAGCGCTGGCAGTAGTCACATCTTGATCACCCTTAGCGTACGACAAAACACCGTACACATTGGTGCGCTTGCTCAGGTCATACTTGTAACCAACCGAGGCCACATAGTACTTGATATCGAACGCGTCGCTAGCAGCAACACTGTCAGCCTCAGAGGCGTCAACGTAACCGACACCGAAGTATCCCGTACCGCCGGCAAGCGGAGCACTGGCGGAAGCCTGAAGGGCATAGCCTTCCATCTTATTCTTGAGCAAATCCAGACCAACATTCGACAGACCGCTAACCTTGCCAACGAGGACTTCGTCGAAGTACTGCGCACCCGCGAAAACCTTGACCACGCTGAAGTCATAGCTGCCGCCGAAGGCGACCGTCAGACTGTCATCCACATTGGGGACCGCATTGACATTCTTGTCAAAATATGATGCGTAATTGACTGAGTCAACGGCAAAATAGAGATTGACCGGGCCGTTCGCATAGGTTGCACCAAGGGCATAGTAACGATCGGTTGAAGATTCATTTTCAACTTGTGTATTGCTTGCCCACCCGCCGGTACTGTCCTTAGTTGCAGCCTTGGAGGAACCCATGGAGTACTGAGCATAGACCGTAAAGCCAGCAAACTTCGGAGTCTGGTAAGCAATGGTGTTGTCCATCACGCCGACAGTGGCCGCAAACACGTTCGTAGCGTTACCGACATTGGCGGCACCGTAAGAAGTACCAAAGGCGCTGACGGCACCAACCTTACCCCAGGAAGACGTGCCCTGAGTGATTGCACCGATCTTGCCGAGGCTCAACTGACCAAAAGGCCCCATGACATTGAGTGAAGCTTCACGATTGAACATCGTGCCGGAAACACTCTGCGTGCCGTCGTCAGCGTTGAAACCGCTTTCGAGGATGAAGCCAACCTTGAGGCCGTTGCCCAGGTCTTCAGTGCCCTTCAGACCCCAGCGGGAGCCGGCCTGAATACCATTGCGGAGTTCAAATTTGTCAACGGCATCAGTATCGGTTTTGTCCGCATCTTTATGCGTATAAAGGAAACCTTCGTCGACAACGCCGTAAAGGGTCACATCGGCAGCGAAAGCAGAGCCGGCAAAGGCGCCAAGGAGGGCGACTGCGGCAAGAGACTTCTTAAACATAATTTTCAGAGCCTTTTTTTACGTGAAGAGATCTGAGATCTCAAAAGTCATCACTATCGGTTTGCACGCACCGAGAGTCACAACGTTCCGTCGATTGATGATTTTTTGCACGGCATCAATCACTGGTTCAGCGGCCTGAAATTTGGACGGCAAGCCGCTCAGCCATTAACGGATGGGATATTTGTAGCCGCAGTCAGCATCGGACTGCTTAAGGAATAACCCCTATTTCTAATAAATTCATTTAAAAACACATATTTCATATTTTTTAAGGACGGTGTGAACGCATTTGTTGCGCATTTGACACATATATGAAATGCGCGAATGGGAAGCATGTTCATTTAATTCGAATTGCAGAATCTGCGTTTGCTGCCCAGTCAAAACGCGAAAGCCCCCCAGCTCGAAAGCTGAGAGGCTCTCACTAATTCAGCAGCAGAGAAGTTTTTAGGACTTCATCCGCTCAAATTAGAACGTGTGACGGATACCGGCGTAGACGGTGACCGTCGAAGGATCACGGTCGTCGGCGGAATCATTTGCCTTATTGTCAGTGTTATAAGCGTTATCCACGCTGTCGCGGTAGTAGGCAGCGACGCCGTAAACGTTGGTGCGCTTGCTCAGGCTGTAGGTGTAGCCGACAGAAGCGCCAAGGCGCTTGAATTCAGCTTTGTCGGTGCTGCCTTCAGGCGTCTTAACCTGTTCAGCATCGGTGTAGCCGACTGCGAACATCGCCGTGCCGCCGGCAACCGGTGCGCTCACGCCAGCCTGAAGGGCATAGCCTTCGATGGGGTTCTGATCGCCGAAATAGCCGCTGAACGAATAGAACGAGTCAGATTTGCCTGCATTAGCAGCTTTCGTGCCGTACTTATCGTTGCCGATCATATTGTCGAAGTACTGGCCGCTCAGGAAGACTTTGGCGACTTCAAAGTCGTAGGAGCCGCCCAGCGTAACCGTAAGGCCGTCATCCAGATCGGGGTCGTCCGAGGTGAAAGTGCTGGACCAGTTGTAGCTGTCGACGACAGCAGCGAGATCGAAGCCGGCGGCCTTGTAAGTGGCGCCCAAGGCGTAGTAGCGGTTGGCGCTGGCCTTGCCTTCAGTGGCGTCAAGGTTATCTTCCTGCTTGGTATTCGTTTCAAACGAGTACTGGGCATAAACCGTCACGCCGGCAAACGTCGGGGTCTTGTAGGTGACCGTGTTGTCTGCACGGATGCCGCCAACATAGTAGGTGGAATATTCAACCGCACCAACCCACGAAGCACCGAAGGGCGACAGGTTGCCGAGGAGACCGTAAGTACCATTGGCGGAGCCAAGCGTGCCCATGCGGCCAAAAGCGACTTCACCGAAAGCGCCGTTCACAAAGAGACGGGCTTCACGGCCGAAGAGGCGGCTGTTCTGAGCGAGCGAACCGGTATCAGCAGAGAAACCGTTTTCCAGATGGAAGCCGGCTTTTACGCCGTTGCCGAGATCTTCTGAGCCTTTGAGGCCAAAACGAGCACCGGACTGATTGCCCGAAGAGAGCTGGAAGTTATCGACGGCGTCGGTGTTGGCCTTGTCGGAATCCACATGGGTGTACTGCAAACCGTAGTCGACGACGCCGTAAAGCGTGACGTCAGCGGCGACAGCGGAACCAGCAAAAGCGCCGAGCAAAGCAGCGGCGGCGAGAGTCTTCTTAAACATTTCAGAGCCTTTAGTTTGTTTGATTTGAAGCACCGTCAGACGGGGGGCGCCGCTTCTCAAGGAACACCTGAACTGCATCTGCTTGCGGGGCATTAATTCCGTCTGAATGTGGTCTGCCAGCCGAAGAAATGCAGGTGTACACATTGAATTTAAACAAGTTCCTATTGCTGTAATCCGATATTTTTATGGGTTGTATTCAAAAACACAAAAATGTCAGCTACTTAGAAAACGGATGATAACTATTATGTTGTAGTTGCATATTTGCAACAAATAAGAAAGACCCCGTGAACTGAGCGGATCAGGTCACGGGGATAGGTATTGCTTTAACCGCTTAAAGCACTACGCCTGAGGCAGTTCCGAATCATTCGTCGGTTCGCCCGGCAGAACCAGCCGCAAGGCTTCGCCTTCGACGACGCGGCCCGGCGCGCGCAGAATGTTTCGCTGCTCGAGGTTGTCTTGGTCAACACCGAAGCGCACCGATGAGGCTTCAGTTGTGAAATGACCGGCGAGAATTCGCTCAATGATGCCGAAGGTGAGCATTGCGCCCGCTTGCGTCGGGAAGCTCCCCAGGTCGACTTCGAGTTCAGGCTGACTGAATGCCCCAAGACCATAAGTTGCGATGTAGTCTTCGCCGAAATCCGTGGAGACGCCTGCGCGAATCACGGAGAGGATGGGTATTTGACCGTGTTTGGCGGGCTGTGCCGCTTCAATGTAAAAACCCGGTTTTTGGAGTGATTCGAGCGCAAAAACGCCCAGCGGTTCGGCCGTCCGGCAGAGCGCGGCCAAAATCTGCGCGAAGAAGGTGGCAGTTTCGACGGCTTCGGTTGGATTTCCCCGCAGTTCAACAGCAAAATAACCCGCATGACAGAGGAGGAGCGTTTCGGCGCTCCGTGTAAAGGGGCTCTTGCGTGCCGCAGTTGCCAGTGACGTGCTGTTGAGGCGCTCATGGATAAGTCGGATAGAGCCCTCAAGCGTGCCGATGCGCAGCGTAAAGCGGTCCGGGTCATCAGGCGTGCGGTCGGTGACGGCCAAATTCCACGCTCTCCAGAGTTCTTCAGAGAAGAGTTTCTTGTCGAAAACGAGCTGTGCGGGTGCAAGCAGCAGTTCAGCGCTGAAAACGCCGGGTTTAAGTGCAGGAAGGAGCTCCTTTTCAAAGTTGCTCGCGCGCCGCACACGTTCCTCTTCGGAGAGCAGCAGTTGCAGCCCGGTAGGGGCTTCAGACTCCAGCGCCTTGCGAATTTCCTGATACTGCGGATGGTCGGAACCGTATTTCTTGAGGAGCGCCTGAGCAAGCGGGAAATTCGCCGCCGTCATCGTCGAGCTCAATGCCCGGGCACGCTGATAGTGTTCAATGGCCGCATCATCGTCGTCCTGACGCTGAGCACTCATGCCGAGCATCCATTCCTTCACTGCCGCTTCTTCGGCATTTTGAGGTTCAATGGCTTGGGCTGCGGCAGCAGCGGCTTTGATGTCGGACTTGAGGAAGAGTCCGAGGACGCGCTGCTCGCGCGTCTCGAAAGTTTGGTGCACTTCCGGAATCCGATCAATGGCCCGTTCGACTTTCTTGGCGTCGTGGCGGAAGAGCCAGAACTTCACCCATGCAATGATCCATTGATTGTCTGACGGCCTCCACAGATCCGGCATCGGTTCCTTGAGAAAACGTCGGAGGAACCCAACTTTGGCGAGATCCGGTGCTTTGGCAGCGGCGCCGGGGAAAAAGGCGTCGAGCCATGCGCGGTCTTCTGCCGACAGTGAGGGCTCGGCAGGGACTGCGGAAGGTTCGGCCGCTTGGGCGTCAGCTTCAGCGGCCTTTATCGCGTTGATTTCATTTGCTGCCAGCGCGAGCGATGCCGGAGAGGCAATCTCTATGAGGTTCTCTGCCGCATCGTCGCTTTGGGCCTGCTGCGGCGTTTCTTCGTCATTGTCGGCATCGTCCGAAGCATCGTCGTCATCGTCCGCATCCGCAGCAGCTTTACGGAAGGTTTCAATCAGCTCGTTGAGCTTGGCTTCGAAATCCTCGATCGTCAGCGGCGCTCCCGTCTCTGCATCGAGCACAGAAACTTTGGCGCCTTGTTTTTCAGCATCCCAGGCCGCATGTGCGAGTGCGCCGAGATCGGCCGCTGCCAAATCGTCGAATAGACGCGTATTGGTTTTTTCTTCTTGAGCAGAAGCTGCTGCACCGGCATCCTGATGCTCGCCGGTCTGGTCAGAGTCTCTCGGGAGCCGCGCAGCCGGAAGGTCTTCGGGCGCGGGTTCGGTCGAAATGTGAAAATCTTCCGCGCCGAACACTTCTTCACGCACCGATTCAAGGAGTTCCGCACCGGCGAGCACCGCAGCTTCTTCACCGGGGAGCCCGATGACAAAGGCGCCGCGGGCACACTTTGCGGCCGGATCCGCTTTCAGCGGAAGGGCGGCAAATGGCCAGCCGCTGGCATCAACGGGTTTGGGCGCTCCCAGCCAGATGAGTACGTCGGCCTTGTCGGTTCCGGTAAATTCGGGCATGAGCAAGTCACGCACGGGCGGAAGCGCTGTGCGGGCAATCTGCGCGCCGTAGGGCGAAATGAGAAAGACATTGCGCTTGATGAGCTGCACCATGCGCCGGCGGCTCCAGCCGTCCCGCTTCAGACGGTCGGAGAGCGTGAGCATCATGAGGAGCTGGGCCAGGTCAAAGGAGCCGGTCAGTGCGTACCGGCGAGTCAGGAAGTCTTCGAGCTGCGGTTCAAGCTCAAGCCATGTCATCCAGTCAACAATAGCGGCGTCCTCAGGCAGTGACGGCGAGAGCTCAACAGTAATACCGCGCTTTTCAAGCGCAGCAGCCAGTTCCCGGCCTTTGTTCACCCATTCGGGAGACTGCCATTCGTCGCTCACGGCTATCACCGCTTTTTGAATTCGGCGGGGCTCTAGGACCGCTTTACGCCATTTCGCCACAGCGGGTTTAGACATCAAGGTTGGAATGAAGCCCGGATACTGCCAGCGGCCCATCCCCGAATCCGGATCGACACCCTCATGAGCGGATGCTGTCCAGGCGATGGCAAAAGCATCGCGCGCGCGGCGGGCAATGCCGCTCCAGCCGTCAAAGCGCCAGCTGGAGGCAAAGCCTTCCTGCGAATTAAATAAGGATTGGGCAGGGTGGAAAGCGGACACTCCGGCGCGAATCGCCGATTCACCGGCGTCGGAAGGCCGTCCTAAGACGAGTGCGCCGGCAGAGGCGCCTGCAGCCACGAGGTTTGCCGCAGCTGCGGCAGCACCCCCGGTGCGCCATTCCCCATTGAGCGCGTTGACCGGATGCCCGCCCATAATGGAACGGCCCGGCGCATCAGGCGAAAGGAGCCCAAGGAACTCTCCGGCATGCGCAACGGCAGAAAGGAGGGCGCCGCCTTCCAAAAGGCTTTTGACCGGGGCTGCAGAACGCAGACAGGGCTGCTCAGGCAGTTCCATGGCAGCCTTGGTCGTCAGCCCCTCAATATCAATGTTGCCGGCGACGGTGAGTGAGGCGCCGGAAACGGCGGGTTCTGCGGACGACTTTTGGGCACAGTCGGCTGAACTGCAGAGCCGAGCAAACTGACCCGCACTCCATTCGGGGAGCTCAATCGTACGTTTCGCTGCGGCATGCAGAACGCCGCCCAAAGCGGCTGAGAGCTCATCGCACCCCGAAAGCGCTTCTTGTTCGGTGATTCCGGCCGCACGGATCGTCGGCTCAATGTCATGAAAGGGAAGCGCATTGAGGCTGCGCATCAAGCGGGCAGCTTCAGAGAGCTTCACCGCGCGGCCCCCCGCGGCAAATCGTTCCGGAGTTGCGGCGAGAAGTGCTTTGCGGGTCTCTTGGCAGACGTTGGCTCGGGTGTTTGGCTGATCGGCAGGATCATTCAGCCGCTCTTCGGCGTCTTTATTAAATGTCGTATTCGTGGTCATTCGCTGTTTTGATTGCACGTTTGAGACCGCAGGCGTCCTCGGCTTAAGCCGCCGTCTGTGTTGCGGCGATAGAGCCGTTTTTCACGCAGTCAAAGCGTTCAACGGCTCGAATGCTCTTTATATGGGGACGAATCCAATCGAGCGGGCGGCGGTCTCAGGTTTTTACCTAATCCTACACTGTGCGGTCGTCCTTTCGAGCAGGGAAGAAGTTCTCGTGCGCCATGAGACTTCTCTTTTGCGATTTAGACGGCAGCCCGTAAAGTCTGCTGACAACTCATCATAGAAAATAACTAATATTGACTTGACAACAATAGCAATCTGCTATATATTAAAGGCTAGCAATAGATAAAACAAATCGCCATGGACTTGGCGATTGCTAACGAAAGGAATTTGACATGATGAAATCCGAAAAAATCAATGCTTACGTCGCAACTTTGGCCGTTTGGAATGTGAAGCTGCACAACATTCATTGGAATGTGGAAGGACATCTCTTCAAGGGGATTCATGAATACACGGAATCGCTTTATGACCGTGCTGCTGAACAATATGACGAAACGGCAGAAATTCTGAAGATGCGCGGCGAAATGCCGGTTGCCACGGTCGCCGAATCGCTTCAAGCCTCCGTGATTGAAGAATTGCCCTCGCGAGTCTTCTCCTGCTGCGAAGCCGTCGCTGTCGTTCAGGCCGATATGGAAAAGGTCGCGAAGCTGGCCCGCGAAATTCGCGATGAAGCGGCTGAGGCGGATGATTTCCTGGTGCAGGGTACGTTTGAAGGCTATCTCGCCGGATTCGCCAAGGATCTGTGGTTCCTTCGCGCGATGCGCTCCGATGCACATGCAGGGGAGGCCTGTGATGCCAAGGCGGAAGAAAAGACGGCCGGCGCCAAGCGCTGCTGCCGCAAAAAGGCCTGATAAAGACGCTTAGCCTTGGGGCGGCGATTTGCATGCAGTAAGGCATCCGTCAATAACTAACGCCGACTCTTTACAAAAACGCGGTGTCTCTCATATTGAGAGGCACCGCGTTCGACTTCATAGGCGGCAGCAGTCTTCCAGAAGAAGACTGCTCACATTCGCATTAGAACGTGTGGGACAAACCGACGTAAGCCTGCACCAGCTTGGTGTCTTCGTCAGAGCCGTTTGCCGCAGCATTGTCGACAGAGGTCTGGCCATAACCGGCACCGCCGTAGACGCTCGTGCGCTTGCTGAGCGGGTAGACGTAGCGGGCAGAAACGCCGTAGTACTTGAAGTCCTGATCGGCATCCGCGGTCAAGTCTTCCTTGGCATCGACATAATAGAGGCCGGCCGTCAAAGTACCGGCCGCAATCGGAGCCTTCGCGCCGAGATGGAGGCCGTAGCCCTTCAAGCCGTCGAAACCAGCCTTACCCTGATTGACGAATTTGTAGGCATTCTTAATGCCAGACAAACCTTCAAAGTACTGGGCTTCGGCGTAGACGCGAACTACTTCAAAGTTGTAGTTGCCGCCGACGAAGACGAGCGAACCGTCCTTGTCAGCGACTTCGCGAATACCGGACGTATTAGCGCCGTACTTCGTGAGTTCGTAGCCGGCAGCGAACTGCGCAGCGCCGTAATCGCCGCTCACGCCGATTGAGGCGTAGCGCTTGGCGGCAGAAGTGCCTTCGTCGCCGCTGTAGGTAGCCGCGGTGGCCGAGCTGTCAGTCTTAAAGGAGTACTGGGCCGTCAGCTGCAGACCGGCAAAGCGCGGCGTCTGGTAGGCAACGACGTTGTCGTAGCGAGACGAAGCGGCGAAGCCCCAAACATTGTTGTCGCCGCCGTCGAAGGAGTCGACGTAGCCGATGAGGTCATACGTGCCGGCCGCGGAGGCAATGCCGCCGAAGCGGCCGAAGCCCAAGGAGCCGAAAGGACCGTAGAGCGTCAGACCGGCTTCACGGCGGAAGAGGCGGTTTTCCTGCAGTGTGCCGGTGTCGGCGTTAAAGCCGCTTTCGAGCTTAAAGCCGACCTTATAGCCGTTGCCGAGGTCTTCCGTGCCCTTCAAGCCCCAGCGGGAGCCGAGGTTGAGGCCGGAGCCGAGCTGAAACTGATTGTCAGACTTTTCGTCAGTAACTTTGGTGTTGGTGTAGATGAAGCCTTCATCGACCACACCATAAAGCTGAACATCGGCAGCAGCAGCGCTGCCCGCAAAAGCGCCGAGAACGGCGAGCGCAGCGAGAGTCTTTTTCATGATTAAAACCTTCTAGAGCTAGTTGGTCCGTGTGCAGTCGAAAGTCTTGAAAGGGACTGGCCGCACGGATCAAAAAAAAACAGCATTTTGTAAATGCCATTGTCAGCTCACCCTATACCTGCTCGGTATTGAATGCCGCCGAACAGCCTATAAATTAACTCAATAAAATTACAAAATTTGGTAATACCCTAGATTTTTGTCACCTTTTAAAGGAAAACAAGGAAAAAATATGGTCAACTGTGCAATAAAACAACAAATAACCAATATATTGATATCTAACTAACTATTTTGTCCATTACGTTATCAAATGGGCATATGAAGATTCTTTGAAGAAAGTATTTGTTTTCAGTTAAAGCGTTTTCGTTTACTTTTGTTTGTCATAAAACGGTTTTTTCTGCTGTCCATGAAAGCAGGTTGAAATTCGCTTCATTTCTTTTTGTGTTTTCAGGCGGATGATGTTTGAGCGCGAGGCAGGTGGTACGCCCGTATAATGCGGCTTTCTTTTCATTCATCATTGATCATCCATGACCGACAAAGCGCCGTCTCAGCTGTCCGAGCATCCCCAGTCCGAAGTTCACGCCAGTGCATTCAAACCTGCGGAGCATCCCGTTACGGCATTGGCGCTTTTGCGTGTGCCGGCATGGGAGCCGGAGCGTTTGGCGGCGCAGCTCGATCTGGACTGGAATATCAAAGCCGAGCCGGTCCCGACGGATTTCCGCGAACCGTGGCTCTTTCGCGTGAACGGTTCCCTCGTGGTGATTGGATTTGAGGGACACCCCGTTCCTGGAAATGCCGCAGACGAACAGGCTAAAAACTGTCCGGACTGGCCGGACGCGCAGGAAATGGCGTCAACGCATCTGGCGTACCTCGCCCTTGCTGTGGTCGCCGAAGAGGCGACGCTCGTTGAGAATGCCCGTACGGCCATGAAGATTTTGGGGTCGCTCACGCGTCAGCCCAATGTGAGCGCCATCAACTCGGCCGGCCGTCTCTTTGAGCCCGAGCGCTTCCGCAGCGATGTGCTCACGATGCAGCATTCTGAGACGGCTTTCCCGATCTTCAACATCGTCTTCTTTGGTCTTTGGCAGCGCGAAGAAGATGCGCCGTTAAGCGGTTATACGCTCGGACTTGACCGCTTTGCCTGTCCCGATCTTGAGATTCTTGAGAGTCCCGATGCGCCTGCCGTCATTCGCGCCCAGATGATTGCGGCTGCTATGGTGCAGATCACCCGCGGCGCTGCGCTTAAAGACGGCGAAGTCCTGACGCTTTCAGGGACGATTTTCAAAGCCGAGCTTAAAGCTTCTTCGGCAGTGCCGGGCGCCGTCACCACGCACCTCACTGCGATTGAGAAGGCGCCCGAGAGCGAGGCACCTAAAAAGAAGAAGCGCTTCTGATAAATCCGTTCCGGATGCCTCAGAAAGCCTGCTGCCGCACGCATGCTCGGCGGCGGGCTTTTTAATGCATCATTAAATTGTGCACGTGTACAATAGTGAATCGTTAGGTTTTTCATCCGATTTGTTTGAGCTTTGAACCTTCGCCATGGCCACTGACTTTGTCCTTATGAATCGCCGCACTTTCGGTATCTGGACCGCCGCACTCTGCTTTGCCGCGGGCATGATGGTTTCGCCGTTTTCGTTAGCTGCAGAAGAGCCGCTCTTGAAGATCGGCGTGCTGCCGGCAGCCGATTCCGTGCTCCTCTACGCGGCCGAGTCAGAAGGGTTCTTCGAGTCCCGGGGGCTCCGCATCCAGCTCCTGCCATTTAAATCGGCCATTGAAATCGGCGCAGCTATGCGTGCCGGAGAGCTCGCAGGGCATTACGGCGACCTCATCAACGTGTTCACGCAGAATGCTGCCGGTGCGCCGCAGGCTGTAGCGGCGACGGTGACGTATGCCAATCCGGTCGAGCGCAATTTTGCGCTGGTCACTCGTCCGGGTTCGAACCTGACATCACTTGAAGACATTAAGATGCATCCGGGTACGGATACGGCCATGAGTGCCTCGACCATCATCGACTACCTGCTTGACCGCATGGAAGCGACGACGGGACTGCCTCCGTCCGCCATGAAACGCGTAGAAGTTCGGCAGATTCCCATTCGTCTCCAGCTGCTCCTTGCGGGCAAAATGGAAACGGCGCTGCTGCCCGAGCCCCTCTGCAGTCTGGTGGAATCGAAGGGCGGCAGGGCACTTTGGGATGACCGTACACTCGCTGAGCCGCTCGCGGTGGTTGCCTTCCGCAAGGCCGTCGTCTCGCCGCAAACGGCAGCCGCCTTCCGCGCGGCGCTCGCCGATGCGGCTAAGGCCATTGAAAGCGATCCGGAAAAGTTCCGTGCCTTGATGGTGAAAAAGAGCCTGCTGACGAAAGCGGCTGCTGCGGCCTATAAGATGCCGACTTATGCGCATTTCGGCACAGCGGACGGTCTGCCGCCGCTGCCGTCTGCGGCGGACGTCAAACGCACTGCCGACTGGATGATTGGGAAGGGCATGATCAAGGCGAGTCCGAAGCTTGAAGAGGTCGTTTTCGTCCCCTAAAACTTGGGCCGCCAGAGCGCTGAGTTCAAAGCCGGCAAGGGATTGATGAACAGCCCAGGCGGGAGGCGGCGGTGCCGGTTTGGCGCGATGGGATGCGTCCTCTCGGACGCATGCATCCCCGTATGCTTTTTAGCCGCAGTAATTTAGGCCGCTTTGGCGAGAGCTGATTTGGTCACTTCACACCAGCCGACGGCGCCTGCGGCCCGATAAAGCTCTTCGGGCGTCAAACGCACGCCTGAAGCGTCATCGCCGCAGGCCGGCCATACTTCGGCGTGACTGAGGAGCGACCGATCAAGCCACACAGGGATGCCGTCACGCCTGCCAAACGGACAGACGCCGCCGGGTGCGTGTCCGACGAGCGCTTCGACATCGGTTCCCGGCACAAACTTGGGCTTAAAGTGAAAAGTGCGTTTGAATGACCCCCCGTCGATCTTTCGGTCGCCGGCAGCAAGCACCAGAATAGGGCCGTCTGGTCCCAGGAGCGCCATGGTTTTGGCAATCGCGCCTTCAGCGGTTCCGAGCTCCTGAGCAGCCAAGGCAACGGTCGCACTGGATCCGGGGAATCGGCGGACACGACCTTCCAAATGCTGAGCTTTCAAAGCGGCATAGGCGGCATCAAATGACATGGTGTGGTTTTACCTTTGAATGAAAAAATGAGTCTGATCGCTTGCTGGACAGCGGATTTGGCGAAGCGCTAGAGCGGAGGTCCGCCGGTGCAGCGCATTACCCGAATGAAAATTCGCCGATGTAGGAAGCCCAGAGCGCTGTGAGCCCTTCAACATGCTGCCCGTCCAGATTCGGGAACTGCTGACTGAGTACGGCGAGCCAAAGAAGCTTAGGCGTCGGATTAGACATGCGCTTAAGCACCAGCTCCGCCTTGCCGGCGGGCGAGCCGTTGCCCAGAGAGGAATTGTCGCTCTCATTGATGAGCGCGAGGTTGCCAAAGCCGTGTCGGCGAAGAAGCTCTTCGCGGGCGGCGTCGGCATCCTTCCCCAGATCAGCGCGGTTGCGGGCCAGCCAATGCTCGATGTCGCTTCGGGCAACGATGCGCAGCGTCCGGGCCTTTTCTTCGAATGCTCTCCAATTGAATGCTCGGAAGGCACCGGCCAGTTCAGTCTCCTCTGGGGATTGAGCCTTCTCTGCAAAAGCATCCATAGCACGCTTCAGAGCAGCAAAAGGGCGGTTTCCGCCAGTGTGGCCGTCGACCCAGAGCACGTAGTCCGTCAGGAAAAGATCGAACTGTGAGAGGGTGCCGTCGTGGTAATGCCACCCGGGCGCAGCGGCTTCAACGGCAGCTTGCGCAGCCAGCAGCTGGGTTTGGGCTGTGTTTTCGGAGGGTGTTTCTGCTGTCAGTTTAAATACGCCTTCAGCTCCTCGGGCTTGACCGGCCTCTGCGGCGCGGTAGGCCCAGGCGAGCAGTCGAAGCTGAGCAATCTTGCGGATCTTTGCAAATGCGGGCTTTTTCATGGCGAGGAAAGCTTCTGGGCTGTCGGGCAGTTTGCCGTCGGTCCCGAGACTCATCTCCAACGCTGTCGCCGAAAGCACGAGGAGCCAGTATTGCCCCGAAGCGCTGAAGCCGCTCGCAGCCATAAAGGTCTGAATCAGCTGATTGAAAGCATCGGGAGCGCCTTCAAATGCCTCATTCTCTCTCTGACGATAGCGCCCCCAGACGCCGACCGTCTGAAGGACGAGCGAGAGCGCTCCCATCAGGCGCCATACATCGGCTGTGCCGGGCGCCTCGGCCTGCACAATATGATCGAACCGCCTGTCAAAGTTCGTGGTCGCCAGCGCTTCGTAGGCGGGCAGAGGGCCGTTTTCGGCATCGGCCGTTCTGGCTTTGTCGTACTTGAAAAGCTCATTGGCGATGACGAGCATGTTCATCATGTCAATCGGCGGAACGAATTGTTCTCGGCTCCCTTCATCTTCCGCTGGGGGCTGATCCGTTTTGCGCTTGGGCGGGTCGTCGGCCCGTCCTTTTTGGTCACCCGATTCGAGCGGCGCTTCGTCTGCGTCGGCAATAATCTCATCGATCGTCAGCGCGGCGGAGATCGGCGTGTCATCGGTTTCATCCTTGGAACCCGATGGAGAGACTTGGCCCGAATGCCACCCCTTCAGGTCGTAGCCTTTGGCAGCTTCAGTCGGGGAAACCAGACGCTCATCGGTGCTGCGCCAGAGCTGCGTAAAAAACGCTCGGCCGAAGCGGTCCTTTTCGCTGAACCGCGACAGCAAACGCGATTTCAGAATGTCGAGTGCTGAGAGCTGCTGCCCGCGCATATTGATGATTTCAAACATGGCAGGGGCTTCGTTTTCGACCTTGTCGGAGAGCGGTATTACGACGCGTCGAATGCTCACGCGATCGTGAATGCACGCTTCCAAAGCCCTGAGAAAGGTCTGCGCCGCCAAATCTTCCCGAAGCCCCTGGCGCTCGATGAATTCGGTGAGTGCACCGGCAATGCGGTTCCTTTGTTCTGTGCAGGCCGGCAGCGGACTCTCGCAGTTCGCTTCCATGCCGCTCAGGTACCGGTAGGCCGATATGATTCGCTTATGCTTCTCGTTTGCCGGCCGATCGAGCCGGCGGCTGATTTCCTCGAGCAGGAGGTCAATCGTCGTGAGCCGCTGCTGACCGTCCAGAATGGAGAAAACGCCGGGCGTCTCCTCATCGCAGACGATTGTGCCGAGCGAATAGGTGCTCTGAATATCGGGACTGCGGCAGAAGTCGAGCAGATCCTGCATCAGCTGCGACACCTGCACGGAAGTCCAGGCATAAGGCCGCTGATAGACCGGAATGACGTAGCGCGACTGATCGATTCCGAGGGAACCCATGCTGAGACTTTTCGAAGAAAAGCGCTGGGTACGGGCAGCAGGCGTTTGGGCTGCGGTGTTATTCATGGTCGAAAGCCCCATCCGTCGTTTTTTGCTCAGTGTCTGCTGCAGATGCCTCGAGAGCGGCCTCCATATCATAGGCAAGCCGATAGCGCTCAATCCAAGTCGTATTTTTGATGTAGGGCGCCATCGCTTCCGGCGTCGTCGCCTGAAGCAGCGAGCGTTTGCAGGCAGCGGGCGTTGCTGAACGGTGCGGCAGAAAAATGAGATTCGTGCGTGCGTTCCAGTAGCGCAGGCATCGCAGCAGCGCAGCTTTGTCGAGCCGGTTAAATGCCCCCGGGATCTGCTTATCTGCGTTGCGAAGCCGATTGAGAAAGCGTGCAAAATGGCGGGCAAATGTGCGGAATTCGGCATCCGCTGCGAGCGCAGCGGCAAGGTCATGTGAAGAGGCGCTGCTCATAAAAGCCGTGCGCGGAGCAAAGCGGTCAGTCCAAGCAATGAGCGCAAGCCGGAGAATGAGCTTCTGGTCATTATTGAGCTTTAAGCCGCTCGCAGGATTGAAAGCCCTTTGCTCGAGCTCGTCGAGCGCTTCGTCTATGCGCCGGTACTGGTCGAGCATCCGGAAGAAGCCTATGCCGGTCTGAACGGGTTCAAGCAAGTCAAAGAGATGCTGGTTGGTCGATGCAGATAGTTTCCCGTCAACGATTCGATCGCGCCGATGAGTGCCGATGATGCCTTTGAGCAAGTCGGCATTCTGAGGACTATTGGCGCTTTCCGGCCAAGGATCAATGTCGCAGCGCATCAGGAGCGCCGGGATGACATGAGCTTCAACGGCGTATTTCCGTTGTGCGAGCCTGGCGGCAGCAGCCTTCGAAGCTTCGTCATCGTGCGTTTCGCGGTCGGATTCGCTCGGCGGCGATTCATTGAAAGCACTCCAGATGCGCCGAATTTCCTTTTGACGATCCGGAGCCGTTTCAAACCGCATGTGATAAGCCTTGAGGATGTCGAGGAGAGACATCGGCAGTCCGCGGTTGTTTTCGCCCTGAAAGTATTGTTCGGCTTCCTTGAGGCTCTGGAGTACGTTGACGGCAAGCCGTCCTGAGAGGAGGATGTAGCGAAATCGCCGGAGATCGCGCAGGAGCGTTTCTTCGTAAAAGCTCAGTGCCCCGGCGTTCTGTGCGTCGTCGAGCGCCGCGTCAGCTTCGAGCTGCCGGTATTCTCGGTCAAGGGCGAAATAGATTTGACGGATATGCCGCAGGGTTGCGGGTTCCTGATAAAGAAACGCTCGCTTCCAGACGAGATCCCGCCCCATGATCCAGGCGATATTTGCGCCGTAACTTCGCAGGACATCAGTCTTGCTCCGCATAGCCCGTTCATAGAGAACGCGGGCCAGAATCATGAGGCTCGTGAGCCGCTGCTGGCCGTCAAGAAGCGCCATGTCGTGAGCATGCTCGGGACTGTCGCTGTCGCGGAGCGGCATGATGCAGATAGCCCCCAGATAGTATTCATCCTCTTCGCGGTATCGCTCTTCGTCAGGGGAATATCGAAGCTCGTCAATATCGTCAAGAATCTTCTGAATGTCGTTTAAGGACCAGCAGTATGGGCGCTGGAAGTCCGGGAAAACGATGTGTTTGATCCAGTTTCTTCCCGGGCGGTCAAACGAGCGTTTGATGACCCCGGCCACTGAGCTGCTTTCGATGATCTGCATGGTTGTTTTTTTCTGAAACTGCTTGGGATTCTAGCGAACCCGCGGACATGCTGATGTTTAGGATGTACCAAGGTTTGAATGCTCAGCCGTATGTGCGAAGCGAGGTGCGATAATGCATGGTCCAAGATCTTTGAAAGATCTTGGACGTTCTGCATCACGACGCCCTCATAGGGCGCAGAGCAGTGAGGTACCGCTGAAAAGCAGATTTTTGCTGCGCTTACCGTCAAGACCCGCCGTGTCGCTGCCGAGTCGTCCGGAACGCATTCTTATAAACATTCTCCATACCGCTGAAAGTTCTTTGATATGAAAATCCTTCTTCTCCCCGACAGCTTCAAGGGCAGCCTCTCTGCCCAACGGGCGGCCGACATTCTTTGCGCCGCAGCCAATGAAGTTCTGCCCGATGCTGAGGTCGTCAAGCTTCCTGCGGCAGACGGCGGCGAAGGCACGCTCGAGGCGGTCAAGGCGGCTGTGGGCGGCGCTTATCTTCCGCTTCCTGTAACGGGCCCCTGCGGTCAGTCCGTACAGGCGCGCTACCTGTCGGTGGGCGATACGGCGGTGATTGAGCTTGCTCAGGCGGCTGGTCTGGGACAGCGGCTTCCTGGCTTCAGTCCGATGCGCACTACTACATATGGTGTGGGCCAGCTGATTTCGCATGCGCTTCAGGTCGGGCATCGACGGATTGTGCTCGGCTTAGGCGGCTCGGCCACGACCGATATGGGCTGCGGCATGGCGGCGGCGCTCGGCACCCAATTCCTCAACGCTAAGGGGCAGCCCTTCCTTCCGGTGGGTGAAACGCTTCATCTGGTGAAGGGCGTCCGGCTCAACGGGTTCTTTTTTCAGAAGAAAGCTCCGCGCATTGAGGCGCTGTGCGACGTGGAAAATCCCTTGTACGGCACTAACGGCGCGGCTTATGTCTTTGGACCGCAAAAAGGTGCCGACGCCGATGAAGTGAAGCGTTTGGATGCCGGGCTTCGTGTTGTGGCCGGACTCTTTGAAAAGCAGGGCGCGAAGGTCAATTCCCTGCCGGGCGGCGGCGCAGCCGGCGGAGCGGGCGCGGGTGTGGCCTGCTTCCTCAACGGCCGCATTGCTTCTGGAATTGATGCGCTCCTTGACTTGATGAAATTTGACGATCTGGTGAAGACGGCTGATTTGATCGTCACGGGGGAAGGTTCTGTCGACGGCCAAACGGCCGGCGGAAAAGCCGTGCAGGGCATCGCTCGGCGTGCCGCCGGGAAGCCCGTCATCGTCTTGTCCGGTTCCGCCAAGCTCGATCCGGCTTCCTGGGAAAAGCTGCGCGCGAGCGGCGTTGCCGCAGTGTTCCCGATTGTGCAGGAACCCTGCACGCTTGCCGAAGCGATGGCGAGGGCCTCGGAAAACCTGCGCGTCACGGCGCTCAATGTCTTTTCGCTCTTGAAGCTCCAGCAGACTGCAGGCTGACGCAGCAGCACGCTTAAAGACTGCCGTTTGTCCCTTCTCGATGCATGAGGCGCTTTCTGATGAGCGTTGGAAAGCGCCTTTGCTGGTTTTTTTTTGACGCGTTCGTTTTTTGCAGAAACACAGAAACGGACAGGCTCACGGCTTTTGGAAGGTGAACCACACGGCCATCACCAGACAGAAAAAGGCGGCGAGATGGTTCCACTGAAGCTTGAGTCCAAAGAGCAGCATTGAAAAGAGGGTGAAAACCGTGAGCGTAATCACTTCCTGAATGACTTTGAGTTCGAGAAGTGAAAAGGGCCCCCCGTTGCCGTCAAAGCCGATGCGGTTGGCGGGCACCTGGAAGGAGTATTCAAAGAGTGCGATCGACCAGGAAAAGAGCACCACCGCCCAAACGGGCCAGAAAGAGATGACCTTTGCGGCCTGAAGCTTGAGGTGCAGGTACCAGGCGAGCGTCATGAAGACGTTCGAAATGATGAGGAGCCCGATTGTCAGAAAGCCTTTGCTGAGCATGGCGGAAACACTGTTGCGGAATGAAAGAGGCGATTCAATGGATCTGCGGCAGATCCCTGAGCCGCACTTCGCAGATCAAGAAAAATCCCGCCGCACGTTTTGTCGTGGACGGGATTGCGAAGCATACGCCGAGCCGCAGCAAAAATACGCCGAGCCGCAGCAAAACGGTCAGCGAAAGGCTTGAAAAGTCGAGCGGTTAGGCGGCAAGACCCGCATCAATGAAGGCCTTGAGTTCGCTCGGCGTCTTCACTTCAACAAGGCGGCCGTCAAGCGGCTTGCCGTTCTTAAAGATCACCATGGTCGGGATGTGCTGAACGCCCAGTTCCTTCTTGAGGTTGGGGCAGGCGTCAGAGTCAGCAGAAGCAAAGACCAGACGGCCTTCATAGTCCTGAGCCATACGTTCATAGAAAGGACGCGCACGACGGCAGTCGCCGCACCACGAAGCACCCAGCGAGAGAATCACGGGCTTCTCGTTTTTCAAAACGACTTCATCGTAATTCTTTTCATCAACATTGAGAATCTCGGCCATTTTCGGCTCCCTAAAGTGAATTTGAGCAGTTAGAGCTCTGGGGGCAAGGCTTTGAGCGCCCCCGAAGCAGCTTAGCGTTTCTACTACTATACCCGTGTTCAGCCCCATCAAGCGGTGCTCTTCATGAAGATTGCAAACGAGTACATCTTCTTACAGTTCCTAGGATGCGGCATGACGCCTCAGGCACCTGCGGTGAATCAACGGGATGTTTGGTGCGAAAACGCTTTCAAGATTTCATGACTACCGCCTTTGCGTCGACGCCGGAGTTTGCGGTTTTAGCCCTCCAAAGGCTAAGATTCCCAAACTTTTCGCAACGACGTCCAACCACAAGATATGGTGGTTCTTTGACGATAAAACCCTTTTATAAGGGCTATTAAGGGCGGTCAGTCAAAATGAGCTGATCCCTCGTTTGTCGTCTCAGAAACGATGCATCCAGCACTGCTGCTTCACCGCCGACGTCCTTTTTCAATGTATTTTCGGGAGCCGTCATGGCGGTACAAATGAACTTTGAGCGAGATAAGCTCTTTGACGAACTCGGCCTCATGCGTCTGCGTGAAAGCTATATGCGCAGCAGCGAAAAAAGCCCGCAGGAACGGTTTGCCTTCGTGGCGGAAACTTTCGGCAGCAACCCCGAGCATGCTCAGCGCATCTACGATTATGCGAGCCGTCACTGGCTCTCCTTCTCTACGCCGATTCTTTCATTTGGCCGCTCGAAGAAGGGGCTTCCCATTTCGTGCTTCCTCACCTATATGGAGGACAGTGCTGAAGGGCTCGTCGATACGCTCTCCGAAGTCAACTGGCTCTCCATGCTGGGCGGCGGCGTGGGCATTCATGTCCGCATCCGCAGCGCCGACGAAAAGAGCGTCGGCGTGATGCCGCACCTGAAGGTTTATGACGCCGCGTGTCTTGCCTATCGTCAGGGTTCTACGCGCCGCGGCTCTTATGCGGCCTTTCTCGATATTGATCATCCGGACATCATCCCCTTTATCGAGATGAGAAAGCCTACGGGCGACCAGAACATGAAGGCGCTGAACCTTCACCACGGCGTGAATCTCTCTGACGCATTTATGGAAAAGATTGAAGCGTCAATGCGCGACAGTTCCTACGATGACACGTGGGAGCTTCGTCATCCGAGCACGCATGAGGTAGTGGCCAAAGTATCAGCGCGTGATTTGTGGCAGCGCATCCTTGAGATGCGCATGCATACGGGTGAGCCCTATTTGGTCTTCATTGACACCGCCAACCGAGCGCTTCCGTCTTGGCTTAAGGACAAGGGACTGAGCATTCACGGCTCCAATCTCTGCACGGAAATTTTCCTGCCGACCTCTCATGACCGTACGGCGGTCTGCTGTCTTTCATCGCTCAATCTCGAATACTTCGACGAGTGGAAGAACAATCAGCAGTTCATCACCGACGCCATGGAGCTCCTCGACAACGTCCTGCAGTACTTTATTGACCACGCTCCCGATCAAATCGCCCGCGCACGGTATTCGGCCATGCGTGAACGCTCGGTTGGACTTGGCGCGCTGGGGTTCCATGCCTATCTGCAGAAGAAAGGCGTGCCCTTTGAGAGTGCGGCGGCCAAGTCCATCAATAAGCAGGTCTTCCGAATGATTCGGACAGCCTGCGCAGAAGCCGACAAGAAGCTCTGCGCAGAGCGCGGCGCATGCCCGGATGCGGCCGATTCCGGCGTTTCGCGGCGCTTTTCGCACTGGATGTCGGTGGCGCCAAATGCATCGTCCTCGCTCATTATGGGCGGCACGTCGCCCTCCATCGAGCCGTATCGCGCCAACATTTATCGTCAAGATACGATCTCCGGCGCCTACATCATGAAAAACCGCTTCCTCAAAGCCAAGCTTGCCGAACTCGGACTGGATACGGAGGAAGTGTGGGCAGATCTCATCGCTCACGACGGCTCCATTCAGCATCGCGACGATATTCCGCAGGATGTGAAGGATGTTTTCAAGACGGCTCCTGAAATTGATCAGCGCTGGATCGTTGAGCTGGCGGCCGACCGTCAGGAGTTTATCGACCAGGGACAGAGCGTCAATCTGTTCTTCCCGCCCGACGTGTCGATTGCGTACCTTCATGCCTGCCATTTCCTGGCTTGGAAGAAGGGCTTGAAGAGCCTTTACTACAACCGCTCGGACAAGCTGAGAAAGGCTGACCGCGTCGGCGTGAAGGCTGAACGCAAGCGCATTGAGGATGAAATCGATATGCGGGCCGTGGCTGACAATTCGTCGTGTCTCGCCTGTGAAGGCTGAGTTTTGTCGGCCGCTGATGGAAGCATTTGAAATAACGTAAGCAGAGAAAATGATGGAAGACGAAAAGATCAATCAGCCGATGACGGAACTGGCCGGAGAAGCAGCCAAAGCGGAAAGGGCGGGCGGGCTTCTCGAGTCACGCGATTACTACAAGCCTTTCCAGTATCCCTGGGCCTATGAAGCGTTTATGCAGTCCGAACAGATGCACTGGCTCTGGACGGAAGTGCCGATGCTCGAGGACGTCAAGGACTATCAGCAAAAGCTCACGGATTCAGAGCGCGACTTCCTCACGAAAATTTTGCGGTTCTTCACGCAGGGCGACATTGACGTGTCAGGGGCCTATGTGAATTCCTATCTGCCGCGTTTTAAGCAGCCCGAAGTCCGCATGATGCTTTCGAGTTTTGCCGCTCGCGAGGCCGTGCACATTGCGGCATATTCGCATCTCATCGAGACGCTGGGGCTTCCGGAGTCGATTTATAACGAATTCCTTCAGTATGAAGCGATGGCGGCTAAACATGACTTCTTCAATGAGGTCTGCCGTGACAAGGGCGATCTTGCGGCGCAGATTGCCGCTTTCTCTGCCTTTACCGAAGGCATGCAGCTCTTCTCGAGCTTTGTCATGCTGCTTAATTTCACGCGTTGCGGCACGATGAAGGGCATGGGGCAGATCATTGCCTGGTCCATCGCGGACGAAACGCTTCACACTGAATCGATGACAAAGATTTTCCGTGAATACATTACGGAAAATCCGGAGTTATGGACGGATGAGCTTAAAGCCAAGATTTACGGCATCGCGGAAGTGATGGTCGATCTTGAAGACAAATTCATCGACTTGGCTTTCGGTGTTTCTGAAATGAAGCGCCTTACCCGTGAAGATGTTCGTTCCTATATTCGCTACATTGCAGATCGTCGATTGATGGGACTCGGTTTGAAGGGTATTTTTAAAAGTACGACAAATCCGCTTCCCTGGGTTGATGCAATGCTGGGCGTAACCCATACCAATTTCTTCGAAAACCGCGTTGTAGATTATGCAAAGGGCGCTTTGACGGGCAGCTGGAGTCAGGTTTGGGGGAGTGTAAAACCATAAGCATCCAATAGATGACCATCAGTTGCCTTCGCATCTGCCCTTCCGTTAGAGGGCAGTTTGCGAGGCACCAGGACCTGCTGCTCATCAATTTATTTTAGGGTGTGCGTTACAATTGGCCATATTATTATGGCAACTCTATAGGTGCAAATCCTAAAAATGTAAAAAGAATTCAGGTCGAAAATTTTAATTCTCCAGCCGCCCAAGATTAACGTCTAACAAAAAGCCATTATTTTGTTTTCATATGGGGCCTGTTAGGTTGAACTCTTGGTGAAGAATAAATCTCAAAAGAAGTCGACGCTTTTTTCTCATCCAGATATTTGAGTCCAACTGTGGGCGTGCAGCTAGTCCCAGAAAATCTGTGTAGGTAAGGGCAAACCTAACAGGGTAAAGAGATCTCGGATTTTCTTGTGGCTTTTGTTTTCTAAGCAATGCGATCTTTGAGTTTATTAGCTTTCAGATAACGAAGCTCCATAATGGCCTTCATTAGAGAATTGTTGGACGAGGCGGTGAGCAGCTGTTTTGTTGCGTCGACATGCCATACGCGTCAGCAGGCTCAGTGACCAAGTTTCGCTATTAGTGATTTTTGTATGATTCGAAGGATCCATCTCGGAATGGAAGACTCTGGGAATCATCTGTCCAACGGTTCGGCATTGGCGCAGAAGAAACTGAATTCAGCAGGCCGCAGATGAATTGATGAAAGCAACGGTAATAGATCTGCAGGAATGTTTGCTCAGAAGGCATTTACTTGCAAGCAAAAAATCTCAAATACTCTTTATACATCAATTAGATAATTGATGAGTTCCAGCAAGCATTCAATGTTGAAGCCTAGGAAAAAGAAAAAACGATAGTAAACAATGAATCGCTTTTCTGTATAATTTTGGAACCACGAAACAGGATAAATCTGTCGAGTCAGTCTCTGCCTCTTTGGTTCGGAGCTCTTGAGCTTAACAACCAGCTCTCAGCAAAGAACAACGGCTCCGGCCGTTGAGGTCCTCGCAAGAGGTTATTACGACAAAGCCCGGTGGTTGCGACACCGGGCTTGCCAACATGAGGAGATATATGATGTTAAGCGCATCTCTGTCCTCGTGGGAGATTATGCCACACACGATACTCGTGTGCACCGGTGACATTCATGTTGACGGTGTTCTGGCGGCGGTCCTTGTGATCGTTTGGTATCTAACTACGACGCGGCGTTAAGCAAGCCGCAGAACGGCTCCTCCCGGACAGCGGAAACCCCCAAAGGAAAGGAGGAGCCCAGCGGTGACTATTCACCGGCAGAGCTGCCGCAGAACAATCGTCAGCAGGCTTTGGTACTAACCATTGGAACCGTCCTTCTTAGTGGGAAACACTCGACACATACTCTCCCTCCTGAAGAAGCATTTCTGATTTTCCTTTTTTTGAATCTAGAGGAATCTTCACGTCTATAACGAAATTCAGATTCTCTTTCTTAGTGTGTCAACGGTTCGGTAGGTTGACCCCCTAGCGGACAAATCTTGCCCCCTGCAGTTATGCCTCTCAGGTTTTAATTCCTTTGCAGCTTGTATGTTATTGGTTAAGCAATTTATTTAGCTTGTGCTCTTTCAGCCTGTAGCTGTCGCCATTGACTGCAATGGCAGTGCAGGGATGCATCAAACGGTCGAGATTGCGGTTGCAGCCATCGGATCACCTAAAACCAGCCCCAATTGTGCAATCGGTCCAATCGGTCGGTTGGTAGTGATGATCGTGCTTTTTGTCTCATATCTCCAACCCATAATTTAAAATAACAGATAGATGCGTTGCGTCGACATTCCATACGCATCATCCGGTTCTGTGACCGGGCTTCACTACTAGTGATTTTTTATGATTCGAAGGATCCATCTCGGAATGGAAGACTCTGGGAATCATCTGTCCAACGGTTCGGCATTGGCGCAGAAGAAACTGAACTCAGCAGGCCGCAGATGAATTGGTGAATGCAATGCTCAAGCAACGGTAATAGATCTGCAGGAACATTTGCTCAGAAGGTATTTGCTAACAAGCAAAAAATCTCCAATACTCTTTACACATCAATTAGATAATTGATGAGTTCCAGCAAGCGTTCAATGTTGAAGCCTAGGAGAAAGAAAAAATCGATAGTAAACAATGAATCGATTTTCTGTATAATTTTGAAACCACGAAACAGGATGACTCTGTCGAGTCAGTCTCTGCCTCTTTGGTTCGGAGCTCTTGAGCTTAACAACCCGCTCTTAGCAAAGAACAACGGCTCCGGCCGTTGAGGTCCTCGCAAGAGGTTATTACGACAAAGCCCGGTGGTTGCGACACCGGGCTTGCCAACATGAGGAGATATATGATGTTAAGCGCATCTCTGTCCTCGTGGGAGATTATGCCACACACGATACTCGTGTGCACCGGTGACATTCATGTTGACGGTGTTCTGGCGGCGGTCCTTGTGATCGCTTGGTATCTAACCACGACGCAGCGTTAAGCAAGCCGCAGAACGGCTCCTCCCGGACAGCGGAAACCCCAAAGGAAAGGAGGAGCCCAGCGGTGACTATTCACCGGCAAAGTTGCCGCAGAACAATCGGCAGCAGCCTTGGATTCACGATGCGGTGGTGCGTCAGGAGAAAGTCTTTCAGCCCGTGTCACATTCAGAAGGTCACATGCCGATTATCAGCACGATGGGTTGAGGCAAAACCCGTTGCTTTGATCTTCTAATCTTTGGACGTTTCTGCGAAACGGTCTTCATCATTTGTTGAAAGAATGATCGGGTCGGCGCGGCGTTAGCATGACGCATTGGGGTTCCGCTGATAGTTAGAGAATTAACATGCTGACATGAAAACTGTATGAGTTTGTCGTACTAGTTGAGCCGACGTCGCTGAAAAGGGCCGAGAAAGATTAAGCGCTATTTCCTGAAAATTTGTGGTTTTGATGACGAGCTATATTCGGGGGTGACGCAAGAGGGGCCGTCCCGAAGTGACGACCCCAGTGTCTTAAGGTTTCCTGCGGATCAAAATCCACAGTACGATAACGATAATGAGCGAGAGGCCATCAAAATGAACGCCGCCGTCAATCGAGATCGATACCTACTGTAGTATGATCTGATCTGACACGAAGCAAGGGTTTGGTTTTGCATATTTGCCGTACCTTGCATCATTGACTTAGCCCGCCTGCAAGCGGGCTTTGTCGTTTTTTCCACCCTTTGCAGAGGCTCCATCCACGGCTTGCGCCATGTATTCCTTGCCCGGCCGCGGTAGGGATGGATGGGCAGGCGGTATGCATGCTTCCTTGCTTCGTGTCTACAAGGTTATGCCATGAATCGAACATCCCATTGGTTGGTTCGATCAGTGTGATGTTTCATGGCAAATGGGATAACTTAACGTTCAGCCGCGTTTCTTCACGCCTTGCTGCCGATGTGATAATTCTTTTTAAGAATTGCAAGCCTGTTGCAGCCTGCGGTTTTTCTAATCCCGATCCCCTACGTACTATCTTTGCTATTCTCGTAATAATTTCGTTTTTGTTTGGCGGTTCTGCTTTTAGGATTGTCACTCGCCCCATGACTTTGGAGAAACTGCTTTGATTGACGGACAAACCGCTTATTGCTGGATTGCAGGGTCGTTGTCGTTATTTGGGATTATTCTCATGATTCTCTATGTATACGTATGCCGCAAAGAGAACCGGGAGGCTCAAAAGCACAAGGATCAATCAGCGAAATAAATCTGAAGGCACGTTCAGCTGAGTGCTCTGGATTAAGCGGCCTGAATAGGTCGAATGCACCATCTCATTCAAACACATTACGCATACGACAGTTAAACGGGTTTTCACGTTCGAAGTTTTTATGCTCAAGAGTTCGGTTGAGCAGGATGGACCGGAGAAGGGGATTGCGGCAACTGAAGCGGCGGTTGACTGCGTTAATAGCGGATCTCTATTAACTGTTCCTATGAACGTCTGCGAGAGACTTTGCCGCAGATCATTTAGCGTAACTGCTCATGTGTTTTTCCGCGTTGCAATAGTCACAATTTTGTTTATGGAACGTACCATTTTCCGTATTTTTGAGGACTTAACATGGAACTCAACGCCACGGTCTTCGGGTACCTGCCATTGCTCTGTATCGTTATCGCTTGGGCCGCAATCGGCCTGAAGCTGGCATATGAGATGAAACACGACACGAAACGCCTGACTAACTTATCACCTCGCAGAAGTCTGGCTGCAGCGACTTCTTTTCTTGCCCTGCCGTCCATCAGAGGGCTGACGTCGTTATTGCTCGAACCTCCGTCCTTACGCAGCGCGCTCAAGGCGTCAATGTATGGTTCTTAGTAACGATAGCAACTTCGATAGCAGGAATGTCACGGATGTTGCTGGCTACCCCAAAAGCTGACGATCTGCACGGCCGACTCCGACAGCGAAGGCACCACCGTCAAGACCTCGATGGATTCCGACCTCGTCGGCTTCTCCGTCTACGGTTCGAAGACGTTTGCGGACATCTGGAACGTCGCCGGCGATAACGGCTACCTCCAGGCCACCAACGACGTGACGGAATCGGGCTACGGTTTCGGCGACTTCTTTGTAGACGTTGATGCCTTTACGCTTAGCGTGCGCGGTGAAGTGCTCACCAATGCCGGTTCGGTCAACACCGTTCCGCACTTGGCTCTGCGATGCTCACGTCTCTCTACCGACGGCTTCAACACCGAAATCGACGATCAAAACATCTTCCCGATGCCTGTCAGCGTGATGGTCTCTGCCGACATCGAAATCAAGGATTTTGGAGAATGTCCACAGCGATAATCAGCTTGAACTAGCCGATGGAGCTTTCAACATGTTGAAGTCAGAGTTCATGCAGAATCCGATGTTTTCTCTGAAATATTCGTGAATGTTGGTCATCTTGATCGTGTTGTGCTTCCCAAAACCCTGATATTCCACAACTGCCGAGGATGTACGGGTATCAAGCGATAGGTAGATACTGGTATGGCATATTCAGTGCACTATCAGCTCTGTTTTTATTAGGACCGTGAAAGTAAACGACGGTATTAAAACAGCAACAAAGTGATTCGAAGAAGAAAGATGCGAGGTCACATATATTTGTTTTCATTACTGTAATCAGATACGGTAGTTAGGTTTTAACCTGAAAACAAATGTTTATTTATTGCTGAAACTTGCTGGACTGGGTAGAGTTGAAAGAGGTTCGGTATGCAAGGTAGACACAATGAAACATACTTCATGCGTTCCGATGAGCTCTATACAGTTTGGAGACTGCTCCTTGCTGGTGAGTCTTTAATTTCTTGTTTTAATGTGATTAAGGGCTGATTCAAATGAAGAAGACGTACATTGCCATTTTGGTGACTTCGATAATGACCATCGGGGGGGG
>OGYQ01000311.1_pt1 | contig 59113 bp, 60 predicted proteins | sample 1576641 | NCBI WGS metagenome assembly OGYQ01 (sample SAMEA3541476, study PRJEB24748) | human gut metagenome | biome: human gut; feature: human-associated habitat; material: faeces | place: China | collected 2012 | reverse complement strand
CATTGCTGAGTTCGATTGATGATGCTCTTTTGCCCATGCAAATGCCCTCCAAAATTTTTATAAGGACATTATAGCACAGGTTCTGAATATAGTCGAGTTATTAAAAGGATATTATACTAGCGAGTTGTACCGTAACGCAATCAATAAATATGGCATTCTTCAAAGTATGAACAGTGCCGGTGGCAGATGCCATGACAATGCAAGATGTGAAAGTATGTGGGCACGATTCAAAGAAGAATTACTTTATGGACGCTACGACGCCACCTCAATGACTGTAGAACAGTTAAAAACTCTTATTTGGAGATATTTTATCAGTTATTGGAATAATCGGAGAATCTGCTCTGCTAATGGTGGACTACCTCCGATGATTAAGCGGCAACAATACTATACTTCACTACAAGAGGCAGCATAAAGTCGAACATCCTTGTGAAAAAAGTGTAAACCAATATTGACAATATCACATCGTCTCCGTAGATGGTTCTAAGAAACTCCAGATAATTCAGAACTTTTTTGTAATCAGCCTCTGTCCTCTGGTAGTGAGAAGCCTTTTCAGCTTCAATTGTGTAAGCACAAAGCGAAAAACTTTCCTTGTGAACATCCATTCCTACGTAAACTGTGTTATAATTCATTTGATGACCTCCCTTTGTATGCGGTAATTCCTGTTTTTGTTGTTTGACAATTACATTATACAGGTAAATCCACGAAGTTACAAAGTGGAGGTCATTACATATTGTCTAAAAAAAGAGGCAAAATATTAGTCTTTTGTTAGTTTTATATGTAATTTTATTAGTTTTTTACGTATGGTAACTTTGCTCAGTCCGATGAATTGAAAGTTGTTGAGTTCTTCATATAGAAAAGATAGCAATTTCCTTCTATCAAAATTTTCAATTCTTTGTCTCTGTTATGAACATTCTTCTGAATCTCCACTTGAGATTCAGAAATCATACTCCCATGACTTCATGCTTATACACCGGCTCCCATGTCATATGCTTCTTTCAACTTAGCATTTCCTGAAATCTCGCCACCCATGGTTACACCACCGCAGAAAACATATCCTTTCAGTTCCGCCTTATCAAAGCAATCAATCCAGCCATTTAGTCCTGATAATGCTTTTTCATATACATGCTCTTCATCCTCGGCTGCTGTGGCAAGAAAATAAACATCTCTACCAATCAACGGATAAGGGAAATGAAAACCATTGATGATTGTTTGTTCAGGGCAGATGAGTTCCGATGTGCGAAGGTGAGCACCATCCATCCTGTTGCCTTCTTGCTGATCTTTTCTATTGGTAAATCCCATGAAAGAATTTATCGCGCCTCCATAAACCACATATTATTGTCTTCATAATATAGATGGCTTTCTTTTCCATCTACGATACAGGTATAGCGCAGTCCCGTGCCGCCGGCCCTCAGGCTTGCTGCCCTTCGTATATCCGTTACCCTCTGAATTTCATAGACATGATCGTCTTTCCAGACAAAGCTCTTCGGAAGCAGGCGTCCATCTTTCGTAAATTCCGCAGTAACATTTACGTATACTTTGCAGCTATCCATTATCACCACCTCCTGCCTATCCAAAATATCCATGCGGATGCACTGTGTGATCTGCTTTCGCACCACAAGCCGATAGGATTGTATCCTGATACATGAGCCCTCTTTGGATACTATAAAATCCAAACCTTTTTCGGATCGTATCAACTGCCATATCCATCTGCATCTGCTTTTCTCGTATTCTGGGATCTGTGAATAGATCCAGCTGTTTCCAGAAATTATCTGTCACCAGATCCATTCCTCGAATTCCTATGCTCCTCAATGGTGATTGATAAAAACCTCTTTCAGCGGATCTGGCTTCTGTTTCATCCGCTGGCAGTTTATAGCTTTCCTTGTAAATCCTGTATCCTGCCTCCGCTATTTCTCTGGTGATATTGCTTGCATTTTCCAATTTCATCTGTTTTGAAAAATGAAACAGATCTTTGTCGCGGATACTGATCTCAACGGTCCGGCACCGGAAGCCATTCTCCCTCAGCCTCGCCGCCACGCTTTCTGCCAGAATGTATATCACAATTTTCACATCCTCATCTGTTTCCATATCCCGCGGTGTTGTTGTGCTGTTGCCTACAGACTTAATCGGTGCAGACGTATTTTCCAGTTTTACAGGTGAATCATCATATCCATTCGCAAAAGCCCATAGAATATTTCCCATCTTACCGAGCCTTCTATTCAGAAATCGTTCATCTGTCTCTGCCAGATCGCCGATCGTATGGATTCCCATGCTTTTCAGCTTTTTATTAGTGGCACTGCCTACATACAGCAGATCCGATACCGGAAGCGGCCATGCCTTTTCCTTATACTCATCCTTATTCATGGTTGTAATTGCATCCGGCTTTTTATAATCAGATCCGAGTTTTGCGAAGATCTTATTGAACGACACACCGACGCTCACTGTGATCCCTAATTCCTTTTTCATGCGGTTGCTGATCTCCTGCGCAATCTGATAACCATCACCTTTGATGCTGACGCTGTCCGTAACATCCAGCCAGGACTCATCAATACCATATGGTTCTCTCTGGTCTGTATATTCGGCATAAATCTCTTGTGCCATTCTGGAAAATCTAAGATACAGATCCATCCTCGGAGGAAGAAATGTAATATCCGGACAAATCTGCTTTGCCTGCCACAATGCCATGCCGTTTTTTACTCCACACCGTTTTGCAGTATAATCTGCCGTCAATACGATACCATGCCTTGCTTCTGGATCTCCACCAACAGCAACCGGTTTGCCACGAAGCTCCGGATGATGAAGAAGCTCCACGGATGCATAAAAACAGTTACAGTCACTATGCAATATTGTTCGGCTCATCCACCCACCTTCTTTCTCTTTGTCAGTCTGTGTATCCGCTGTCTACAGTAGTCAATATAATACTATGCACACTGATATTCAAGTGAATTTCAATTCATATTATCTGTTTTAATGATATTTATATTGAAATTCTAATAAAATAATGGTATAGTTGATATAGCTCCTGCGACGAGATGACACTTATGACAGCATTAGAAAGGCAATCTATTATGAATGATTTGGGAAAGACCATAGCAAAACATAGAAAAGAGCACGGACTGAACCAGAGCCAGCTTGCAAAAGAACTTATAGACTACAACGTTCATGTAAAGCAGAACACAGTCAGTGCCTGGGAATCCGGTATCACACAGCCCAGTGCCAGACAGCTGCTCGCTATTTGCGAAATACTGGATATTTATGATGTATATACTGAATTCATTGGGAAGAACCCGATCAATCCATTCCGAAACTTGAATGAAGAAGGAATGCAGAAAGTCATGGATTATATCCATCTGCTTGAAAAAAGTGGTGACTATAAACGTGCAGAGATTATTCCGCTGCATCTGATCCGTGAAAGAAAAGTATTCTATACTACTGTTTCTGCAGGTACCGGTTCCTTCCTGGATGGAGAAGATTATGAAATGTATTCCTCCCCGGATATTCCAGAAGAATCGACTTTTGGTGTCCATGTCCGCGGAGACAGTATGGAGCCTCGCTACCATGACAGAGATCTTATCTGGATCGAGCAGACCGAACAGCTTGAAGATGGCGAAATCGGTATTTTCTACCTGGATGGAAACGCTTATGTAAAGAAATTCCAGAATAACAGAAAAGGAACATATCTCATATCACTGAATAAGAAATATGCTCCTATTCCGGTGACAGAAAATAGTTCCTTTAAGATTTTCGGACGTGTATTATCTTAATCCTATAAAATGATTTTTACCAAAGAGGGATTGCTCTATGTACGCAGAAACAATTATCTGCAAATTATACGAGGCACGAACAGATCTGGGGCTCACCCAGCAGCAAGTCGCTGACGGTGCAGACATGAACGTTCGTACTCTTATCAATATTGAGAAAGGCAGAAGCATTCCCTCTTTGCTTTATGCCATGAAACTGGCTAATTTTTTAAATATACCGGTTGATCAGTTATTTGTATACCAAAACCCAGCTCATCCTTCAAACAAATTCTAACCTATTGTTTTTTATTATTATGTGTATCCTTTTTACGTTCTATTTCAGTCAAAAGGTTACTATAAATTTCTGCCATATCTTTCGGAAATTTTGTCATAAGATATATCAGCGGCATGATAAACACGGATACGCCTATTGCCATTGCTAAAAATAACTCTGCATATTGATTATTTATAATGAATAGAACTATCGACACTATATATAACACCGGCACTGATAATGCGCCCAGCAGTGCAATAATCTGATGTGGTCTTAACATATTCCTTCTATTTTTCGTCTTCAAATATAAATACCTCTTCCACTGTCTTATTGAAAACTCGCGCAATGTCAACTGCAAGTTTTAAAGAGGGATTATATTTTCCATTCTCTAATTTTCCTATAGTTTCTCTTCGCACTCCAACCAATTCAGCTAACTCAGCTTGCTGCAAGTTCATTTCTTTCCGGAATTCATGAATTTTAGTTCTAAACTTCGGCATACATCTTACTCTCTTTCCAACTTTCTAAAATGAATACCTGTCATCAAAAATTGTATACCCAATACGAGCAACACACATGACAAAGGACTCATTGTAAAGTATTTATTCACCGGAATCTGCCATCCTAAAAATATTTTCAACACATCAAAAATTATATCAATAATCAGTATACAGACACAAATTAACATCTGATCTCTAAGTACCATTTTTGATGCTATATTCAAGTTTTCTGTAGCCATTTCATCAAATTTTTCTTCCTCATACCATTTGTTTCTTATTATAGAATATAAAGAATTTAAGCATACTGTAGCTGTAATCATTATCATCAAAAATAAATTTTTATCAGCACCTTTAATTGAAAAGAACAAGCCTCCCACCAGAAAGATTGCTCCACAAATTGTTTTTTCATATTTTATATTCTGCCCAACTGATATAATTTTCTTGTTCATAATTCATGTGTTCCTTTCTATGTGATTTATTTATCTCTTATGAGTGAATAATATCACATGATAAATCAGAAATCAACCAAAAAGTGATATATTTATCACTTTTTGGTCAACTTCACTTGGCTCAACACATATTCATTTTACTAAATCTCTATGTTATTCCATACAAACTCTTGCAGTTCTCCCAAACATTCCTGCAATAATTTAAGCAATTCCTTATTCTTAGTATTCCATGCAGTCTGTATAATGCTCAAGAACATACGCAAAAAACATTGTATTGGTACATCATCACATAACTTTTCCATCATACAGTTTAACTCTAAAGTTAATTCATTCTGCTTTTTCTCATTGAATTCATCATAGTTTTGCAGTGTCCGCAGATTTCTATGGATTTCATGGTATACCTCCGCAACTTTGCTTTCATCCTTTTTATCTTTTATTTTTAATCCTATGGACTGTTGTTCCCTTACTTTATGAATTAATTTCTTAAATGCACTATCGATTTCACATTTTCCATCTACATATTCTTGAAGGATATCCTTTGCAAATCTACGCTCACCCATCAGTATTCTGACATAAGCAAGCCTTTCTTCAGAAGTTGTATTACTCAGCAGATATTTTTCAAAAATCCTACCATCTGAATTTATATATCGTGTCTCTATCACTTCAAATAAGTTTTCCAAAATCAAAAATCTACTTGTTTTATCCAGTGGATAATAATCCATTGTTAATAATCCCGTCATCGCGGACAAATTTCTATAATCCAGTACAGATCTCTCTCTCTTCTTTTGATCGTCACTCTTTTTCCCGGTGATTAATTCTGTCAAATCTATCTGAAGAATCTGTGATAAAGTCACTAATTTAGCAATACTAGGCTCACTTTCGCCACATTCCCATTTCGTAACAGCCTGTCTCGAAACACCACATTTTTCTGCCAATTGTTCCTGCGTAAACCCCATTTTTCTTCTTGCAGATGAAATATTATTGCTTAAACTCATTAACCTATACCTCCACTCGTTTTTTACAACTATAACAAAGGCATACTTTTCATTCTACCAACTAAACAGATCCTTTTTGGCAACCAGTAGTTGCCGAGCACATTATTTATTAGTGTCTGTCACCTTTTTATTTCTTATCTCCTCCATTTTTTTATCCATTAAATCCAAATTTTTTATAATTGGTTTCATATGTTCTTTTATCATATTTGCACATTTCTGTACAAAATCAGGATCTATCCTATATGTATAATCTCCAGCTTCAAAATATTGGGATACATCATCATCGTTTCTTATCACTTCTCCACCAAATGCCAACAACAACGCATCCACCACCTCTAATGCTCTATAATAATAGCTCATTTTATGACTAGATGACTGATTATATATGGCTTCATAGGTATCCACACAGCATTGATAATATTTAGTCCCTCGATTAATCGAAGTAATTTGATCATGCAAATTGTACCAAGACTGTCCCTCTATCTGCTGATCAATTCGCCTTACTATCCCTTTTTGTAATTGTTTCTTTTCCTTTAATTCATCAGAGAGCAGGATTTTTCGCTCATTTTGTTCGTATGTGCATAGCCCTTTGAGAAACATTTGTGACTCTTCATCTGGCCTGAACAGAAAAAACTCATCTCCATTATGATTCCACCTATACATTGATGTTCCAAGAATTTTCTTCTTTTGTATTTCATCAATTTCATCAAAATACTGTGCATCTATTCCAAAATAATCTGAAAGCTGTTCTTTTCGCTCATTTGGAATATCCTTTTTTCCATTTTCCCATGCACTAATTATTTGGCGTGATACATTCAATGCCTGTGCCACATTATTTAATGATAAATTACACTGAGTTCTGATAAATTTTAATCCATTCATTACAGGTTATCTCCTCTAATATTTTTTGGAAGCGCTTACCTGTATATAAAGTAACGTAGGTTGACAGTCACTGTCAACCTGTAACCATCTTAAATTTCTATAATTGCATCCGAGATATTATCTGTCAAATTGATCCTTGCTTTAAATGTTTCTCCATATGTTTTATTGCTCCCTGATCAAATGTAATAAGTATATCACCTTCTTTTCTAACATGACACATAATAATGGCATCTATAATGTCATTTTTCCAAAAGGCCGACCCATTTAGCAATATATTTCGTATAATATCAACTAAATATTCTTGTGCACTTTCATGTAATATTTTTTTATTTATTGACTCCCTAAGATTTGTAATAAATTCTTCTAAATGATCATCATTTATTTTTTTCCAATATTTCTTTGCATTCTTTTTTATATATAACGCTGTTGTTTCATTTTTACTAATCTTTTTAGATATCTGAGCAGATAGGTACTCCCAATCAGTGTTCCCCTTTTATTAAATAATACTGTAAACTGTATTATTTACTTACTATTTTTCATATATCAGTCGTTAAAAATTTGAATATAAATGAACACCCATGTTTTTCAATTCATCACTAATAAATAATGTAATCCTCACACCATCTATATCAAATGTTCCTCTATAAACTACATTATTTCCATACTGTCCTCTCACAATAACATCATCATTATATCCCATCTTCCGCGCTTCATTTTTAATTATACCCGCTATGTATTCTCTTCCCGTAGCGGTATTTGATGCATCCGAAGGTAATTCTGTTTTTAAGCTAATGTATTCTAGCTTATCATCTGAAAATTGTAAGGTAACATTTGTAATTTGTGGTAAATTTCTAATAGAATCCACCTTGAATAAATCCGCTGCCTCACTATTAGATATAGTAAATGAATAATTTATCATTCCACTAGAAGTTGGATCAGAAACTGTAATTTGATTATTATCCAGTATCTGACCTAGCTTTATTAGTACAGATTTGCTGTCCATTCCAATATATATGTCAGCTTCTTTATTTATTCGTTCTTCTTCCTCTCGTCTCTTTCTCTCCGCATATTCTCTCTCAAATTTTTCTACCTGAGACATCTCCTTTGTACTATCAAAATCTACTATTTCTTGCTTTCCTATTTCTTCTATGTAATCATTTTTATTGCGATAATTTACTAAATCATTCCATAATTCTACCTCGCATTGCCCTTCAGTATTAAAACTACCTACTGCTACTGCAGTCCCATCCTTCTTTATACAAATTGTATCAAAATAGGAATCTACAGATACAACATCGGTTATACCATTTATACTAAGTTGTGTTTCTGTAGAACTATTATCATATGAGATTACACTACTTCCTGAAAGTCCCGCTCCTGTAGCCACCAATGTTCCATCTGATTTTAGTCCAACAATTCCCCATCGATCAACTGAGATTTCTACAATATCATTCCACCCCGATGTATCACAAATACAATTTGAATATCCCACACATACAACTGTTCCATCAGCTCTTAGTCCAGCTGTATAACAGTCCTTTGTCTCCACCTGAATGATATTTTTCCAGTTGTTAATTTCTAATTGCCCATAATAGTTAGAGCAAGTACCCACGACCATACCATCAGACTTTAATACTACTAATGAATCTAATCCCTGAGATATTTGAATAATGTTATTCCACTCATTAGTATCCTCCATTTTCCCCTTTGTATACTCTGACGTCCCAATAGTAACAACGGTACCATCTGCTTTTAATCCAGCCAAATAACTTTCACTTGCAGATATATCAATAATATCTCTCCATTTCTCGATACCCGGAATCTCGATAGAAGCAATGACTGTTCCATCTTTCTTTATTGCTGCTACATAATCATTTGAAGCAGCAATACCCACTATATTATTCCATGTACTAAGATCTATTTCGTTATTTGTTGTAATAACAGTCCCATCATTCCTTATTGCATAAAATGCATTTTGTGAACTAGCAAGAATATTATTGGTCATATACCTTTGTAATTCTTCTTTATTATCATCTTCAGATTCACTACCTACTGTCCCCGTATTATTTAATACTTCAATGTGCTTTCCACCGTCATGAAAATATAAAAATATCATAATCATCAATAACACGGATAACACAATACATAAATACTTATATAATTTATCTCGTTTTTCCATTTTATTTTCCTTAATATCCATACTTTGACTTTTTGTTCAACAAATAGCCAATCACAGCTCCCACAATTCCCCCAACAATATGAGCCATATTAGAAATATCATTCTGCACAGCGACTCCCTCATATACCTGCTGTCCTATAAAAATAACAGCAACTAATACAAATGTTAATGGGATTTCCCCTTCCCTAAATCCTGTAAATGATGCAAGTATTATAAATGCAAATACCACTCCGCTTGCTCCACACAATCCCACATTCCACAAGAAAATATAATTTACTATGCCTGTAATGACTGCTGTTATACCAATTACTTCTATTAGTTCCTTTGATCCATGTTTCTCCTCAAGCATCGGACCCAATAGTAACAAATATGATGCATTTCCAATAAAATGGCTCCACCCAGAATGACCAAATATATGGGCAACAAATCTTACATATGTCATTGGACTCGTTAAGGATGTATGATATGTCATAAATACACTTTGCGTAATTTTTCCGTTAGAAATAACACCTAATAATGTTGCAATAAAGCACATAATAACAAATCCCAATGTTACCGGTGCATTAAATGTAATTTTCAGTCTCTTATGCAAATGATTCTCCACCTTCCAAAAATGGGAAGAGTTTCATTTCTTCCCATTGTCTCACCAGTTCTATCTTCGCTTCTTTCCTGCTTCAAGCATAGCCTGCTTTAAATCTTCTTCAATTTTAACTAATTCCTCTTGCGCCTTAACTCTCTGAGCTGCTCCCTGCTCATGGATTTTAACTACTTCGTTTATAGATGCAATCAAATCTCTATTACATTGCTTCAATGTATCAATATCTACAATCGGTCTTTCTGATTGCTTAGCAGTCTCAACCGTTGCCATCTTCAATGTTTCAGAATTCTTTTTTAGCAGCTCATTGGTTTTATCCGCCAATGCTCCCTGGGCCGCAAGCGCTCTACTTGTATGCTCAATTCCCAAAGATAATACAAGCTGATTTCTCCAAAGAGGTATTGTATTTGCCAATGATGACTGTAATTTATCCATCATTTCTCTATCGTTATTTTGAAGCATCCGAACCTGAGGTGCCGACTGAATTGAAATAACTCTTGTAATCTCCAAATCAGACAATTTTTTCTCAAATCTGTGACACAAATCTTCATAATCACGATATGCCTGCACATCTTCCTGCTTATCGCTGTTTTCTGCGATGCTCTTTAACTGTGTGAGTTTTGTTTCTTTTGCATGATCTAGTGCTTTCTTTCCGGCAATAATATACATGGTCAGCTCTTTATAATATTGCACATTCAACTCGTACATTTGCTGGTACATAGATATATCTTGTCCAAGCACATCTCTATGCTTAATCAAATCCTTTTCTATTCTATCCACATTACTTTCAGCCTTGGCATAATTAGCTCGTATTGAACCTACACCTCTTTTAGCTTTTTGAAAGATGCCTAAGATTCCTTTCTTCTCTGGCTCTGTTGTTGCATCCAAAGCCACTGTAAGCTCTTTTAATGAATCTCCAACTTCTCCCAAATCATATGTTTTTACCTTTTTAAGTATTGTGGTTGAAAATTCTGATATATTGGTTTGCGCCTTAATTCCATAATTTACAATCTGATCCACATTTTCAATGTCAATCTCATTTGCAAACTGTTCTACCATAGCCTTTTCTTCTTCAGATAGCATACTTTCATCTATAGTTCCGGCAGAATAGTTTGATTCCGATTTATTTACCACGCTTTGCATAGTAGGTACACTATCTAATAATTTCTCAGCCGTCTTTTGCTCTGGATTCAATGTCAACTGTATTTTTTCTTCCATAATGAAGTCCTCCGTAATTTTATTATCTCAAGGAGTCGCTAAGCTCTAATCTTATGCCTCCGTCTTTCTTCTCCATACTGTCAAGGTCGTCTAATGCCTTTTTAAGAGTTTCATTTGTATTTATTAACTTTTCTACAAAAAGTTCTTTGGATTCTCCACGGTTTTTTCTGCCTACATATTTTTCCTTTGTCATATATTTTTGAGTTATTTCTGCAACTCTGTTTTGAATTTCCAAATTCCGATTCATCTTTTCAATCCCTAAAAGAATGGTAATCTGATTTCTCCATATTGGGATAGTTCCAGATACAGCTCCCATAATTTTATCAATTAGTCGTGCATTATTTTCCAGCATCAAATTCATCTGAGTTTTTGTTTGCAATGCAACTGTATGTGATATGCCTAAATCTTCAATTCTCTTTGAAAGCCTTTCATACCACACCTTAATATCATCAGAAATCTGACCTTTTGGTTGTTGATTCACTACATCATTGCCATATGATATAATTGTCCGCAAACTTGATAACGTTTCATCCATGCATCTGCTCAACTCTTCAAATAATTTTGAATCTTTAATCAACTGTGCCTCTTGTAGTTTCAATGCCAATTCCATTTTATCCATATATACAAGAACTTCATTGTATTTCTTAATTAGGCGCTCCCTCTTTTTTTCATTACTGCCTGGAAATATACCTACCTTTTTTTCTATTGAGACCTGAAAATCATCTATTTCATTAAGTATATCATGAATTAAATACTCCAACTCACCATTGCTATTAAGCAACTGGTTGGAAATTATCTTTGAAAATTCTCTTAGCTGCTGTTGAGTTTCACATCCAAACAGCAGTATGCTGTCAGCATTTCCCACTATCAGCTCATCTTGTCCCAATATTTCTTTGTTCTCTTTCTCCAAACATATCACCCTATCAATTATTGATTACTCTGAAAGTCCATCCTGCTTCATTAAGATCTCCATAGCAGAAATGTCTGTCGCTATATCCATCTCTTTCTCATGATAAAACTTATCTAATAATCCTTCAAATGAATTTATAATTCTATCAATAGCCCCTTCAATATCTTTTTTTGTTTTTTCCAAGCTCTTACCTTTTATCTGTTTTTCATCAATCTCTATATATGCTTCAAGCAGTTTTTCTGTTGTTGGTAAATAATAGTTCATAAACATTCCTAGCTTATCCGCATTTTGTGGATTGACATCTACTTCATGGAATATCATTGATACTACATTTTCCATACGATCCAGCTTCTGCGAAATCATCTTATCTTTGATGATGTTATTGCTTTCATGAATTTTATCAATGTATCCCTGTCCCTGATCCATAATTGCCTGCATCTCTTTTGTTCGCTCTTTCATTCTAAGACGTTCCTCAACTTGCTTTCTATAATATCGATCATATACGGCCTGCTTATCCTTATACTTTTCATATACTTCATCAGAGACAATAAATATCAAATCATCTTTGCCAAAATGCCCCTGTGGTATTAACTTCATCGTTACAGCCTTCTTCAAATCTTTAATTACTTTTTCTGGTTCCACTTTTGAATAAACTGCCAAATCATCAATAAGTTCGATATTCTTAAACCTAAGATCCTTTACATATGTATTATATCTTTTGTTAAAGTGCATTTCACAAATTCTCTTTGCAATAACAATAGAATTTATAGCAATAACAACCACCAATACAAGAATCCCCATAAGCGCAGACATTCCAAATGTATCCGAATATACTACGGTTCCTATATAAGTAGGTGCATAGTACAAACACAACGCAATAAATAAAATACACACTACAACACCCCATGTACGCACTGCTGGACAGTTGTATTCAAATACATATTTATCTCGGCTACTATTTACACTTGGTAATTTATCAAGCCGTTCTGTCATTTCCGAAAAGGAACCCTTTTCAACACCATTATTAACAATGTCTACCGCTTCTTGTGCCTCTTGCAAATATTCATCTTTAACATTATCAACTTCTTCCTTCGGCTTTCCTCCAGAAAAAAAATTATTTAATATTTCCATCAAAAGTTCTCCTACCCTAATTATTCAACTTTATCTGTTGCAGATGGCTGGTGAATTTCTCCTGCATCAATTTTGGTTACTTCACTTGAGGCCGGCACTGCCAATGATGGCATTATACTTGAGGCCGGCGTTCCATTCGGAAGTTCTATATTCTGATTTACATTTGGCAACTTGAATGTATCTTCAGTTGCTGTGACGACAGGCGTTTTTATCGTTGGCACATTTGCTGCTGCCGGTGCCTTATATATAACATCTCCTTCTGAACTATAAGCCGAGTTTGAATGCGATGATGTATTTGAATGCGATGTATGGCTTGCATGACTAGAATGTGTATTTGAATGCGAACCATGATCTGAATGGGATGTATGGCTTGCATGGCTCTCATGGCTTCCGTGATTTCCATGACCACTCGATCCCGATCTATGGGAGCTATGTGATCTATGCGAACTATGAGATCTATGACCAGCAAAAACATCCATCTGCATTAGGCTTCCGAGTACAACAATCATCGTACCAAGCACAAGTAATTTTTTCCCTGGGATATTTCCCTCTTCATCTTCAATTAGATTTTCTATACTTTTTTGAAACTTTGGAAATAATTCATCCATATTATTCATATATTTTCACACACTTTCCATTCGACCAATCTGTCTGATAATGAGTTGACGAATTTGTATAATATTGACATTCTCCGTTCGGTTTACCATTTTCAAAAGAACCCGCCAGTTTATATCCATCCTCACCAGAAGGATAAAAATAAGTTCCATTTCCATTCATTTGATCCTCAGACCACTTACCCTCATATGACGCACCACTTGTCCATGTATATGTTCCCTGACCTGACTTTTGTCCATCAGAAACATTTCCATTATACTGATCGCCATTACTATATTTTATCTGTGCCTGTCCTGACAATTTTCCATCACTCATCGCCCCATTATAAGTAGTTCCGCTAACTAATGACATTTCAACAGCTGTTGGCTGTCCATCTGTAATTGTAAATGTGTAATTGCCAAAATCATTTTCTATATGATAGCTACCATTTACAAATGCATTTTTATCAAAAGTACCACTTGCATAACTTCCATCTGAATATGTATAGGTCCCAGATCCAGTCATCTGATCAGAATCCCACTCTCCATCGTACTTATCACCAGATATCCATGTATATACGCCCTGACCACTTCTATATCCATCCAGAAAAGCTCCATCGTAAATGTCTCCACTTACAAAAGTCATCTTTCCTGTTCCAGTCAATCCTTTTGTATCACACGATCCTATATATGTTGACCCATCTGCATATTCTATAGATGCCTTATCAATATTCCCTGATTTGTAAGTTAAATTATAACTTCCGGTACTATTCTTAAATGTACATGTTCCGTCTTGAAAAGCATTATCTTTAAATGTTCCTGAAAAAATCACTCCATCCGGGATTGTATATGTACCTTGCCCGCACATCTGATCATTTTTCCACTCGCCTTCGTATACAACTCCATCATCCCAGGTAAATATTCCATTCCCACTTTTCTTTGAGGAGGAAAATTCTCCCTGATATGTACCCTCATTGGGGACGCGCAAAGTACCGCTTCCCTTTAACTGATTCTGCTTCCACTCTCCTGTATATGCCGCTCCAGTCTCAAATAAAAATTGACCATCACCAGAAAAATATCCAAAATCTGTTTCGCCAGCATACAAACCCTTGGTTAACTGAATCTGTCCCGATGAACGCATTTCATGTTCTCTTAAAACCCTTCGTTGTAAATCATCAGCTTGTATTTTCTGCCCAAGGCCTCCCACAACGATTATCTCGGCTACAGTCAAAAGAACAAGTCCCCATAATGATAATTTTTTTCTTCGTTTAAGTGCCTTTTCATGCTCTTCTTCGGGTGTTATCACCTTTTCTATTGAATTACTATTTTCCGTTTTATTCATACCCTCTTCGGACAATTTCTCTTTTTCTAAATCCGCCATCTCAATCACTCCATGAATTTAATATCCGCATTGTTTCCTCATCATTTTCATAAAACTTCGAGAATAAATAATCTAATATTCCAGAATATACTCTGCATTTATATCCCCTCGGTTGTTTTTCTATCACATCTCCATCCAAAGCATAATTTACAACCGGACAAGTTCCACAATATGGCTGGTATACACAATCACAACAAGTCGGAATTGTTTCCAAAACACTGGACGCACATACTGTCTTACATACACTATTATTTATCAGATCTGTATAAGTGTTGTTATATACATTTCCTAATTGAAATGTACTTTGTCCCATCTCATGAAGCATTCGTCCCTCATCGCATGTAAAAATATTACCATCCGCGTAATACGCCAACTGTCCAACCCCTGCGCCACATGGTGAACGCAATTCCATATAGTTCATGAAATCGCCTCTTATTCTTCTCAATAAAATTGCAGCATGATCTTCTTTGATGAATCTTCCTGCTTTATTTATTTCAATCAATTCATCTAATGCTTGCTGATAGAATTTAATAAACTCCTCCGAACTATATCCTATTTTTTCCCAACTCTTTGCAGCTTTTCCTAATGGTGTTAATGGCCTTATAAAAATGCTTTCAAAGCCCATATCTACATAGGCGTGAACAATTTCTTTTGGAAAGTTAAGAGAAAATCTTGTAGTTGTTTCTATAGCTCCCACCTGCAAGCCAGCTTTTCTTACTCTCTCAACAGAATTTATTACTTTTTTGAATGTACCAGATCCGTCAGCATACGGACGATTATTATTGTGTACTAATTCACTTCCATCTACAGACGTTGATATTCCAAAATTGTACTGTACAAAAAAATCTAACATTTCATCATTTAATAATGTTAAGTTAGTTACTACCGTATACGCTATCTCATGCTTCTCTTTATGTATTTCGGCATATTGTACTATATGTTTTATAATATCAAAATTAACTAATGGCTCTCCACCCTGAAACTCAAAACATAAAGACTGTTCCGGCGACTGCAACGCTATATCTACTGCCTTTTCAGCCATCTCCTTATTCATAATAAGATGAGAACATTCTACACCATTATTTGCCTGACAATATATACAGCTCATATTGCATACTGTAGTTACTACAAAAATATGTAATGATGTTGCTACATTGACATGCCCCTTTATTTCTCTTAATGCATATTTGTTTATGGATGAATATTCCAAATCGGATTCATCGTATATCATCTTTTTCTCAATAAGTGATTCATATAATTCCGATTCTCTATCAACATCCAACGAAAGAATCTTCCCAAAATCCTCTTTGCTGACAAACATATACTTTCCAAAATCATTTGTCATTAGAATAGATTTTCCATATTGCTTAAAATTAAAGTAATTTAGCTTCATATAATTGCTCTCAATTCTCCCTTTTCCATAGACATTGTTCCTGCAAACACTCCGCCACAAGCATTTTTCATTTTACAGTTCTCACAAGTCTCAGCATATCTTACTTTATCCGGTGATATACTCTTTTCACACAATGTCCAATATTCCTTCTTCACAGTACATAATGGAAAATTATATAGTTTCACATCAATTCCATTTTCTATCAATACTAAGGCTGCATCCTCTGCAACTTGCGCAGCATCTACATATGATATCCATACTTTATCCTGATTAACCCTTGCGCTTCCAGTCATCTCCATTGCCATTATGCTGACATAATCCACTTCCGAAAGTTCATCCGAAATCATCTGTGCAATATTATGAATATCATCTTTGTTCAATCTGCTTACAACAATCCTTAACTCAACATTAATTCCCGCCTTCAATAACTTTTTTATCCCTATCTTGGTCTGATTAAAACTACCATTTGACTGAGTTATCATATCGTGAATATTCGCAGTAGAACCATGAATAGGTATAGCAACTATACTATTCTTTGGTGCCTTTTCTACGAATCTTTCCACATATGAATCAACTGCAAAAATTCTTCCATTGGTGAGCAATAAAAAATCTGTACATTCAAATTTTTCTCTAAGAAATTCAAAAAATCTAAATATATCTGGACCTATCATAAACGGCTCCCCACCTGTAATTGTGAGATGCGGGGCATCCGTAGGTATATGTTTTGCAATTTCTATCAAGGTATCTACACTGGTATTTCCGCCCTTTTGCCGAGATATATCCGGAGATGGGCACATAACGCAATTAGAATTGCATTTACCTGTCACAAAGAAATAATTATCCAAAGAACTATCATCATAGTATTCCGAAAATTTTCCATTTTCCCAAAGTTCATAAACATCATAATCATGTGCATTTCTGAGCTTTTCAATTATATCTTTATCTTTGGATACCACAACATCTTCCGGGTATAACCTTATATCATTTTCTGATATATATACAAACTCTATCTCATCTTTAAGTAGATATTCCCTTGCTGTTTGATTCAAAGCCAAAGATACTATTTTATATTTTCCATGATAATTCTCCAGCTTTACAATCATTTAACCATCCCCCATATAATAAAATAACTTAAAAATCCAGCAAAAATAAATATTGCAAATGGAATTTTCCTGACAACCGTTACTGCTGAAACATTCCTGCTACTTGCCCATCGACCAATACTCTCAACCTGTTCTTCTGTCAATCTACTTCTCAAATCTTCTGATGATATGGAAGGGAGTCCTCTAACTCTGGAATTTTGCATAAGCATTGATGATATACTTGATAATATCATCCCTTTCTTCAAATCACATATTTTAACTTCCTGATATAGACTTGTCCGAATGGTCATCTGGCAAAGCAGTAGTAATATTACCAACACATAGTTTTCTGGATTAAAAGAGAACGGAATAAATCCTAATATCAATCCAATGACAAGGTCAACAACATAAACGCCAACAATAATCTGCCACTTTTTTAATTTACTTTCTTTACCAACTAACCAGGCTGATATCATGCATACAATTCTAACAATCCATTCATTAACATATACACCTTTCAAGCCAATGATGATAAATAATAAGTTTATTAAGCATATATATCCAGATGCTGATAAAAATGATTTTAAAAAATTTCCAAGATATCCTTTTACATATTCTTTTGTAATTTTTGCTTTTCCCCTTACCAATGAATAGATTGAAAAAAATAACAAATAAAAATATCCATATAGGATTGCAAGGCATAATGCAAAATACAAGGTTACATCTGATTTTCCATATACCAAATATTCATTTGCCGGATAAAGCATTGCCATCACCAAAGTTAATTTACAATCTCCACCTGCAAATGAGTGTGTGTAAAATAAAACCAAACTGATTAAGGCAATGATTCCAAAATTTATCATAAAAAGCCAAAATAAATCTCTTGCAAAATATCCGTAATATATTACACATAAAACAATCCCTGGTAAAACAAATCCAAGTAAAATTTTATTGTAAATTCTTCCGTCTCTCACATCAGATATTGATGTTATTATCCCTAGTAATATAAATGCAACTGCAAAAAAAAATTCTATAATAATCATTTTTTCATATTCTCTGTATTTATCAAATAATTTTCAAATTCTTTTACTGTAACGTTCTGATCATATTTGCAACTGTTAAAAATCAACTCTATATAGATGTCTTTTTTTTTCATTTTAATTTTTGCAAAATCTTTATATACATCACAGGTTTCTTTTATATTATTTTCGGAATAAATTTCTGTACTCAATAACAACTTAACCATTAGTATCAAACCAATCCTTTAATATTTCATCTTCGCTAAATTCCTGCTCAACTTCACTATCCGATGATTCATCCTCATCCTTAGGTGCAACTACACTTGTTGCAACGGCCCGGGCAAGCATCAATTCGCGAATGTTCTTTGTCTGTAAATAGATCTCATGACGAGCACTTTGAGCTAAAATCTCATTTTCAAATTCATCATCTGATATTTCTTCTTTCCCATTTTTTGCACTTATCGAAACATAATAGTACTTCTCATCGGCATCAAGATGCACATATGCTCTATCCGTAAAATTGTAAGCCGCCTTAATAAGTGCAACTTTTGAATAAAGTTCTCTATTATATTTAAATTGTTTCATAGAAATCATTCCTCACTGTTCTTCTGAGTTTTACGCCAATCTTTATATTCGCCAGTAATTATTCTCTTGTCTTTAGGTTTATCTGCAGCTACTGGAATAGCCCATGCTCTTCCAAATTTTGTTACCCCTTTTATTTTACCTTCTGCGCACATAATTTGTACTGTTCTTGGTTTCACGCCCCACTTCTTTGCAATTTCAGCAACTGTAGTATATCCATCGATCATTATTAACCTCACAACCAGAAAAGAGCACAGCCATAACGGCAATGCTCCTTATCATCCTACAATAAATTTCGCTCTGTATTATGTAAGAGCCTTTTTCTTTCATCATACTCGTTTTAGCGAAAAATGTCAATTGACTTCGCTCTACTACTTATACATTTCTAAACATCTTGAACATGGTGTATACCCCATTCCCTTTATTTCATCTACCGTTCCTTCATATATTTCCTTATTCTTTTCTGCCATACTATCTACACTAGAACATGTTGGCAAATGAAATTTTTTTGTATTTTTATTTAAAATAAATTCTCTTAATTCTTGCTCATTTAAGTTTGTCTGTGATTCTTCCACCGAAGATGACTCGTTTTGTTTCTCTTTTACGTATGAATCACCTGCTATCCAACTATCTCCTGTAGCATAATCAATTTCTATTCCGGGCTGCACATTATAGCAAAATACATTGAAACAAATTCCAGATCCTTCGTCTTCAACAGACCAAGCTTCTATTTCTACTCCTTGTGCAACAAGATCATTCCCATTAAATATCGGGGTTCACTAAGTATGACTCTTAAATCCTTTTTATGTGTTAAATTTGAGTTTTTTATCTGTAACATATTGGTTCCTCCTTTCGCCCGTGTGCAAAAGTAAAAAACGAGCCTTTTTTGCATACACAAAAAGACCCGCCAAATAAACCTTTATATATTCTCACAAATGAAAACAAAGGAAATCTCTTGCGATAATCTAATTCAAGCGTACACAAAAACAAGCCTGTTTACCACAGGGCTTAAATCATATATGTCTTGCTCAAACCAAATTATCTGTTATACATCTCCTCACCTTTCACTTCATGTGCCTTTCTTTTTTCTGTTAATCATACTAGCACATTGTTACGTAATTGTATATAGTTTTTATTATCCACCTCATCCGATTTCCACGGCAATGGTATGGGATCCAATTCATCTAATAGAGCCGGTATCAGTTCTGTCATTTTGATATAGCGCTGGACCTGCTTTGCACTATCTCCACAAAGTTCTCCGATCACATCAATACTTCTCTTTCCCGTATTGTGGTCAACTTGACCACAATTCTTTCTGCCTGCTTTCTTTTTAATGGCATCATATTTCATCTTGTAGGCATATGCTTTTTCACTTGGTGTAATCTGCTCTCTCTGTAAATTAGAATCCACCATAGTTACTACAGCTTCATCATCCTGCATCATGCGGATAATCACAGGAATTTTCTTATACCCCAGTCTCTCCGCTGCATATTTCCTTCTGTGACCTGAAATGATTTCATAGTAACCTTCTTTCCTTGGCCGGACGATCAATGGATTAAGAACTCCATATTTCTTAATACTGTCCTGTAGTTCAATCATCTGACTGTCACCGATCACCTTGAATGGATGATTCGTAAAAGTTCTTAAACGTTCCATTTCAATTTCAACTACTTTTTCATCCGAATCTCTGATATCCGTCTTTTCTGTCAATGACACTTCCTCCCTTTTCCTGAACGAAAAAAATCGCCCAGACTAGAATTTTTAATCTAATCTGAGCGATACTTCGTCAGGCCTGTTTTCTTCAAGCAAGAAAACCATTTTTACATTCATTGACGACCTAAATCTTATCCTACACTTTAGTTATCTCCATTGGGTGCTTGGATAGATTTAGTTCTCGGTGCCCGTTTTGTCTTTTTGGTGCTCCAATTACTCATTTTTACAATTTTTCGGTGCTCGCAAGCACCATAAAATAAAAAAAGCAACAATGAATTTTCACGATCATTGTTGCAAAAAATCGATGTTCCCGGCGGGAATTGAACCCACAACTAGCGCTTAGGAGGCGCTTGTTATATCCATTTAACTACGAGAACAAATGCCGTATTTTCGGGCTTTTCAGCCTTTTTCGGTTACGGTGACCTTCTTTATGAACTCAATCACTTTTGTGATGAATCATCTGTTTTCTTATTTCGACATTTCTATATGCCACAGTTCAAATCGAACTCTTAGTTATCGCCTTTTACTCACTCACGGCTTTAACCATGGTTATATCTTAGGAGGACCCCGTTATATCCATTTAACTAAGGAGACAAATGCCGTATTTTCAAGGTTTTCACACCTTTTGGGCTACGGTTGCCATATCTATGAATCCAATCACTTTCGTGATGAATTTCCATTGTATCTTACTTTGACATCTTCGTCAATCCCTGTTGGAATCGAATTCCGATTTACCACCTCTGTGTTTTCACTGGGTTTAACCATGATTAAACCTTAGGAGGCGCTTGTTATATCCATTTAACTATGAGAACTTATATAAGATATATATGCTGTATGTGGTAAATCCACATACAGCTTTTTTATTCTATCATACTTCCTGAAAAATATCTATACTTATTCTCTATATTTTATACTTCCCTGCATCCATACAATGCCCTTAAATCGTCTGCCAACCTGTGGCTCCCCAACCAGATCTTTCTGATTGATACATACACCAAAATTCATTTCATTGCAACAGATATCAAGTACCCATACATTCTCACCGGTAAGATTATTCTGCTCCATCCTGCAGTCCATGATTTCGCCAAGGATTGCATACTGATCGCTTTCAATACCATATGGCATAAAATAAGAATCGACAATGCTGAGTACATCCTCATGGGTAATGCGTCTCGATAACATGGAATATGTATCAATATCTTCTAATGTTAAATTTTCAATCGCATTCTCATCCCCGTCTCTTGCAGCTGCAACCAGATAATTGCGATCTGTGGTATTCTGCTGATTCTGTTTATTTTTTTTCTCAGCTTTGTTAATTGGGAGCAAAATTTTTCCCTCTGTGGAAAGTGCACCTAAAATGACACCCTCTTCCAGATTTATATATCTTTTTGATCCTTTTACTGCCAGAAAATCAACAACATTCTGCAGATAGAAAATTAATGTTACACCTATCCGGACTTCATCACATATCCCCGCATAGGACTCTTTTTCCGCATGCTTTTCCACTTCTGCCTGTTCTCTTGTGGATAACATTGTACCAAAAAAATATGGATAGTAATAATCCATCTCAAATGTATCATCTTCCCGATAGGTACCTCTTAATGTCAGGCCAAAAAAATCACCAAACTGATAACAAAGTTCTGCAAATTCATTTCCTTCAGAATCCTCTGCCACCTTAATCGTATCTGGTTTTGCTTCTATATCTTTACATATTTTTTCGAGTTCTTCTTTCTTAATATCAGAAAGACCGACTGCTCTTAAAAATTTATGCATACTTATCTCCATTCCTGCGCTTTCCTCCAGCGCATCTCAAGTTTGTGTGCCAGCACAAATCTTGTGTGTGAAAAATGTATTTTTCACACTGATCTCCATTCTTAAACCAACTGCAGAATTGATATTTTTTTATTTTTTGTCAGGTCATACCTGATTTCCGTCATTTGATTCGTCTGATCCAATACCGCAACGATTGGCCGAATCGAATTATCCGTCTGGCATATAACAATCCCTGTTTCTCCTGTATTCAGCCTGATTTTCGTACCAACCGGATAATATGCAACCATTTTCTGTATTACTTTTACAATTTTCCGTTCAAATAAGAGGTCTGCCGCCTCGATCATTGTCTCAAGTGCCTGCTGTACACTGATTCTTTTACATTCCATTCCGGAAATCATACAATCAAATGCATCACACACCTGTAATATATTACACTCTATATCCTTTGTTTTTTGTTTCAAAGGATATCCTGATCCATCTTTTCTCTCATGATGTGTTAATACCATTTTTTTTGAGACCGGTGATATCCAGTCTTCACCTTCTAACGCTGAATATGCCAGTATTGTATGTTTTTTTAATTCAAATACTTCAGATGCCGGTCTGCTATCCATATCAAAATTAATATATGGAACCGTAGTATAACGCATACCAAGATCATGCAATAATGCCCCTATGGCAATATCAATATAATCCTCTTCTTTCACTTTTAACATTTTTGCAACTGCCAGAGACAACATAGTCACCTGTACCGTATGCTCATAAAGATTTCCATTGCGTTCTTCTATATCTATTACCTTAGGCTGTTCTGCTTTTGTTATTTCACTGACAATTTCATTTGCCAGCTCAGCCATTTTGCTCAGTGAATTTTTTCCATGGTATATATGATTCTCCAGAATTTTCTGTACTTCACTGACATAATACTTTTCTCTTTCTTCATTGATAATCAAATGTGTTGTTTCAAAGGCTTCATACGGATCTTCGATACATACTGTATCAATTCCCAAAAAAGAAATCAGATCCAAATACTCCGGTTTTAACACAGTTCCGCCGGATATCAATATTTCTTTTTCTTTCGTTATAACCGGTTCCGCCAGTGTTTCTCCGCCTACAAGTGATTTGACCTGCCGTATTATCATTATCTCTCCATTATCTTATTTTTCATTATTCCTCATTTGAATTTTTCAAATCGCTATTTGGATTCATTGCACGTTTTAAAGCTTCCTGCTCTTCCTCTGATAAAACAATTACAGAATTGCCATCAATAATTTCTTTAATATATGTATAGCAGCCTTCTCTGGTGTGCATTGCGTTAATAATAAATCCATTATTGCGCATATCTAACATTGCAAGAGAAAAACTTAATTTTCCGCCCATCTCATGAAATGCATCATACTTAATAAGTCCCATTTTCTGATAGGTACACTGCATATTTTTAGAGAGTACTTTAATATTTCTGTCATTTTCTTCATTTGATTCTAACAGGGAATCAACCTGATCGAGCCTTTGAATCAATGTATCTTCCAATGTCTTCGCATCTTTTCCGCTCATAAAAATACGATAATTCTTTTTCAGTTTTTTCATCTGAACAATATTTATAATCACCAATATAAATAAAATCAACAGAACCCCGCAGAGTCCTATAATAATATAATCTGAATCAATTCCTAAATACTTTGAAATCATTATTTTACCTTTCGTCATTTAGAACAAATGTTCTATATATTTTATGCGATTGTACGAATCAGATCAATAATCCTGTCTAATTCATCCATAGAATAATATTCAATTTCGATTTTTCCTTTTTGATCATCCTTTTTATTGATAGCGACTTTTGTTCCAAGGATTGATTTCATCTTTTCCTCTAAATCATGATAAATTGCTTCCATTGCAGGATCTGAAACCTTTTTCTTTTCTACAGGAACATCTTTATTCTTTTGGATTTTTTTTACCAGCTTTTCTGTCTCACGTACGCTCAAATTCTCGTCAAAAATTTTCTGAGCCGTTGCATATTGTTTTTCCGCATCTTCAATTCCAAGCAGTGCCCTTGCATGACCAGTTGTAATCATATCATCAATTACCATCTGCTGAACACGTTCATCTAATTTCAAAAGTCTCATCGAATTGGTTACTGCCGTTCTGCTCTTAGAAACACGCTCGGCAACCTCATCCTGTTTCAAATGAAATTCTGTCAAAAGTCTTTTATATGCAAACGCTTCCTCAATTGGATTTAAATTTTCTCTCTGTATATTCTCCACCAATGAAATTTCTACTACTTCCTGATCCGTAAGATTCATGATCCGGACTGGAACTTCTTTTAATCCTGCAAGTTTTGCAGCTCTCCAGCGTCGCTCACCTGCAATGATTTCGTAATAATCCTTTTTATCTAATACAAGTAATGGCTGAAGTACCCCTACCTGTTTAATGGACTCTGATAAATCTACTAATGAATCTTCATCAAAATTTTTTCTTGGCTGTTCCCTGTTTGGTTCTACTTTATTAATATTGACAAAAATTCCATCTTTCTTCTCAGAATCTGCATTTACCTTTATTGTCTCTGATTCTTTATTTACATTTACTTTATTTGGAATCAATGAATCTATTCCCTGTCCCAAACCACGTTTTTTTGTTGCCATATTTTATACATTCTTCCTTTCCATAACTTCTTTTGCTAACATGCGATAGCTCTCTGATCCTGCAGATTTCGTATCATACATGTTAATAGGTAATCCATGTGATGGTGCTTCTGCAAGACGTATATTTCTAGGTATTAATGTATCATAAATCTTTGTATCAAGATTTGTTCTTACATTTTCAACAACCTGGTTTGATAGATTTGTTCTTACATCATACATGGTAAAAACGATACCATCAATATGAAGTTCAGGATTCAATCTCTGCTGTACAAGATCAATAGTGTGTATCAACTGACTGAGTCCCTCTAATGCATAATATTCACACTGGATTGGAACAAGTACAGAATCAGCCGTAGTCATGGCGTTAATTGTCAACATATTCAATGACGGCGGACAATCAATAATTATAAAATCATAATCATCCCTGACATAATCTACAGCATTTTTCAAAATATATTCTTTATCTTCAATGCCTAACAGTTCAATTTCTGCTCCTGCAAGATTTACATTGGACGGTATAATTTTCATGCCTTCCACTACCGTATCTACCATACTTTCTTTGATAGAACATTCATCCAGCATTAATTCGTATACCGTGTTTTCCAATTCATTTTTATTTACACCTAATCCACTCGTCATATTTCCCTGCGGATCAAGATCAATTGTCAAAACTTTTTTTCCTGCTTCGGCTAAACAGGAAGCAAGGTTAATCGCCGTTGTTGTTTTACCTACACCACCCTTTTGGTTGGCGATTGCTATAATTCTGCTCATTTTAATCCTCATTTCCTTTTTTATTGTTTTCATTATAGCACTTATATATATGCATTTCTATAATAAAATGTTTCACGTGAAACATTTTGTATAATTTTACTTTTATTATTCATCTGGAATTAAAAGAATTATATATTTTTATCGAATTAAAAATTATTTACTTCTTCATCTGATAAAGAACCTTTTGTAGCTCTTTCGTATACTTGGACTGCCCCGTTTATAGCCATTTTTGATCAGGTACAATTTCTGGTCAAAATGACTTTTATATTCATAAGACACAATTATCTGTGGAAATTTTGGTAGTAAAAAACTTTTGTATATATTATCAGCCAACAAATCACACAAAGTCAAGGCTTTTGTATAGCTTTAGTTAAAAAATTTTTTTCTGGTCATAATATAATATTTTACAATAATATAACATAGGTCTAATGTCTCATATGTAATGTCTCATTGATCACGAATCATTCAAAAGATATATATTCCTAATAAAAAATTTTAATTTGACAGATAAGCATATAAATTCTATTCTGATGCTTTCAGATTGTGTGCGATTTTATTGATATAATAATATGTACCTCCTATTATCATGAGTTAAAAATGTTTCACGTGAAACATTTTTAATGTTTTCTTTTTTATATTGATATTAATATAAAATATATTTTTAGTTTTGTCCTTGTTACAAATTTCCATTATATAAGTATAATTTTAAATATATGAATCTTACTTTTACACTATTCTTCCTTGAATATTTATTTTAAGGAAACAATTAATTTATAAATATAATTAATCAACTTCTTTTTGAGAATGTTTCACGTGAAACATTCTATATATAACCATTTTATTGATTTAATAGTCTGGTCAGATATCACTTATAAATTAGTTTTTAATGTAATATATTACAAAGTACTAAGATTAATTTTGCGAATTCAATAAAATCAATACATTTTTTGCTTTCTTTCATTTAATATGCTAATTTACTAATTTAATTTTCTAAGCTTATTTGATGTAAAGAAGTGATATAATTATCCCATTTACGATACTATCAAATGTATCTGTTTTGTTTAGGAACAACAAATAAGCTATTAAACTTATTTGTAACTTAATTTTAAAATAACCTATATCAAGAAATGGCACACATTTTAAATTCACTGTTACGCTAGAGCGGTGACAAAGTGGTGCTGTTTACAGCTAATTTTTCCACGAGGTGTTTGATCCTAACCAAAGGAATTTAATTCATAGGGCGCATTTTTCTGTAAAGATCCGGATGTCAAAAGATGATTTTTAATTTTTTGATTGGCATATTGCACAAAGTTATGAAGCACCTTTTGACAGCTAAATTCTATAAATTTAAAAAACCCATATAATGTTTCACGTGAAACATTACATGAGCTTTTTATTTATTACTAATCTTATATATTTAGTAGTAATTTTCAACTCCGCAAACGTATTGACTATGATTAAATTGTAATCAGATTATTACGAATTGCAAATACGGCTGCCTGTGTACGATCTGTAACTCCAATTTTCTTAAAAATATTAGATACGTGATTCTTTACCGTACGTTCACTAATATTTAATTGCTCTGCAATTTCTTTATTATAAGTTCCATAGGAAAGCATCTTTAAAACTTCAAGTTCTCTTCTGGTAAGACTTTCAATTTTACTGCTGTCGCTGTCACGATCAAGCATCTTAGAATTTAAAACCGGTATTAAACTTGGCTGTATATAATCTTCCCCATTAACAACTGCTAAGATTGCTTTTTTTAATTCTGCAGATTCAGAATCTTTTAATAAATAACCATTTACTCCAATATCAACTGCCTTCAAAAGATATTCGACCTCATTATGTACTGTTAAAACCATTACTTTAATTTTCATTTTCATATCTTTTATTCTCTGAAGGACTTCGAGTCCATTCATATTTGGCATATTGATATCAAGTAATAATATATCAGGTACAACTGTTTTTAATTTTTCAAGACAATCTACTCCATCACATGCTTCTGCAATAACCTCAAACTCGCCTTCTAACTCTAATAACTGCTTTAAACCTTCACGAATCATTGAATGATCATCTGCTATCATAACTTTTACTGACATCTTTTTGTACCTCCCTATTCGGCAATTGGAACTTCAACCTGAATCTTCGTTCCTGCATTTGTTTTTGAATGAATGTCTATTTTTCCAGATAAAAGATATACTCTTTCTCTCATCATTGACAAACCAAATCCAGAATTATCTGCTTTGCAATTACACTCATTCTCCTCATATACAAATCCCTTTCCATCATCTTCAATAGAAAGTATAATTGTTCCCGGTTGATAGTTTAAAACTACCTTTATTACAGAACAATCTGCATGGCGGATTGCATTACTGCAGGCTTCCTGAATAATTCTTAGCAAAGTAATTCCAATAACAGGATTTATTTTGTAAGACTCACCAACTACAGAAAAATTTATCTTTTTTGTTTCACTGCTCTCTAACTTTTCTAACGCACGTTCAATCGTAACTTCTAAGCCTATATCATCAAATGACATTGGTCGCAGATTGTAGATCATATTTCGTGTATCATTGATAATATCACGCAAAGTTTTAGACATGATATTTAATTCCAGTTTACATCTGACCTTATCCATATCGATTAATTTACTGCATAATTCTGTTTTATGAACCAGACTTGTCAGATTCTGCACCGTTGAATCATGTAATTCCCTTGATATGCGCTGTCTCTCATTTTCCTGTGTTTCTAATAATTTTAACCGGAATATCTCATCGCTTATATCAGAGTTATTATCATTTATTTTTTGTTCCAGCTCAGAAATTGCCTCATTTAATTCATTCAGCTTTGTAACACAGGATGTATATTCTTTTTTTCTGGTATCTAACTGTTCCTGTAAAAGTTTCTGCTGCTCCTCTAAATGTAAAATCTGTTCCCTGCCCTTTGGATTAACATCCCTGGGGCTGAATGATTCATAGTTTGAATCATTTTCTTCTTTTAAAAGCATTATAAATGCCTTATTTTCTTTCATCTGTAATTCCAGTGTCTGAATCGATTTATGTATATCTTCCTTATTAGTCATCAGCTCCGACTGAAATTTTTTTAAATATTCACTTATCATATACTTCCTTCGAACGTATGTTTTATATTACATAAATAATAAACCATTTTTATTTTATACTAAATTCACTTTGTTGAAAAGATAAATTTTTCATGAATCAAAAATTTAATTTGTATAAGCGGCCAAAAGCGGCTATAATATTATTATAAAAATAGCCTGTTATTTGGCAGATATGGAGGCATTTATGAATAAGAGTATGAAAAAAAATATCAGACATTTTTTTCTGTTAACTGCATTAGCTGCCGGAACCATTCATTTCGTAAATCGTTTTATCGATCTTACTGCTTCAATGAAAAACATCTTAAAGACGGAAAATGGTAATTTTTTTGATTGGAAGAATGGAAAAATCTATTACACAAAACATGGTTCTGGAACACCTGTTTTATTGATACATGATCTGAGTCCACTCAGTTCCTCTTATGAGTGGTGCCGTTTTGCAAAAAAACTTGAAAAGCAGCATACCGTATATACGATTGACCTCTTAGGATGCGGACGTTCAGAAAAACCTTATCTGACATACACTAATTACTTATATGTTCAGCTTATTACTGATTTTGTAAAAGAAGTAATAAAAGATACCCCTACAGTAATTGCAACGGGTTCTTCCATTTCATTTGTGACGTTGGCAGAAAATATGACGAATCATTTATTTCACAAAATCATTGCTATCAATCCGCCAATGCCTGAAAAATTTAACCGCACGCCAAGTAACTCTTCTACTTTAAAGAAGACATTACTGGAAGTTCCTGTTCTCGGAACATTTATTTACAATGTAAAAACGCATGAAAAAAATATACAGAAACTATTTTATACTGAATATTTTAACAAACCACAGCTTGTCTCCTCTAAAATGCTGGATGCCTACTACGAAGCATCACACATGAATGGCAGCCACGGAAAATATTTAATGGCAAGTATTGAGGGACAGTACACTGACAACTGCATTTTACATGCACTAAAGAAACTTTCCATTCCATTCTATGTTGTGGAAAGCCGGAGCAATCCTGATTCTGTTCAGATCGTAACCAGCTATGCAAAACAAAGTTCCTTTATTGAAACTTCATATATTTCTAATGTAAAATACCTTCCACAATTAGAAGCTCCTGATAAGTTAGCTGAAGTTATTCAGATGCTTTTTAATCGTGAAAAAAATTAATTTTATATCGAATCAACAGACGGTATGTTCTGGGAATATTTTATTACCATGAAAAAAGTGACTGTGAAAAGTAAATTTTCTACAGTCACTTTTTTTATGAACATAATATTAATGTAATGGCTCTTTCGTCGGCGTCCCGGCTTTTCTTGGATATATTTTCGGTGTGTGCTTTTCCTTGTTGATCACAACAAACGATCTTTTCTGTTCATACAGATCAAATTTATACACATCCGTTACTTTTCCACCTAAAACAAAAACAGCTTTTTTTGCTTCTGCCACTTCTTCTTCAATGCTGCCTGATTTATATGAAATAAATTTGCCACCAACTTTCACAAATGGTATACAGTATTCGCTAAGAGAAGACAAATTTGCCACTGCACGTGAAACACATACATCAAACTGTTCTCTGTAATCTTTATTTTTACCAAGCTCCTCCGCTCTGGCATGAACAGCAGTAATATTTTTCAGCTCCAGTTCATCAATTACCTGGTTTAAAAATTTAATCCTTTTATTTAAGGAATCTGCAAGTACCAGTTCTAAATCTGGAAATGCAATTTTAAGCGGGATTCCGGGAAATCCTGCCCCGGTTCCGAGATCTAAAATTTTAACATTATCTTTTAAATCGTATACACGACACAAAGAAAGACTGTCCAGAAAATGTTTTTCCACTACTTCATCAAATTCTGTGATTGCAGTCAGATTCATCACCTTATTGGTTTCTACCAGAAGTTCATAATATTGAAGAAACTGATTGATCTGTTTATCACTCAATTCAATCTGAAGTTCTTTTAAACCTTCTTTAAACTGTTCCAGATTATAATTCATTCTGATCTCCATTCTCTGTTTTATATGCAAATGTCCTAATTATATAAAATCTTCGTTTTTTAAATCTGCCGACAATATCATTAAATTTATTTTAGTCTTCCGATTTCTTCTCATGGTACTTCATCTGCTCCATATACACAAGCAGTACTGATACATCTGCCGGCGATACTCCTGAAATACGGGATGCCTGTCCGATTGAAGTTGGTGAATAAGTCTTTAATTTCTGACGTGCCTCAATTCGCAGACTTGGAACATCATCATAATTAAAGTTTTCCGGTATCTTTTTCTTTTCAAGTTTCTTAAAACTTTCCACCTGCTTCATCTGACGCTTAATGTAACCATCATACTTGATACTGATATTTACCTGCTCAGTAACTTCAGCAGGAAGATCCGGACGTTCCGGATCGATCGGTGCTAATTTATCATAATCAAGCTCCGGTCTGCGGATCAATTCTGTCAGAAATGTTCCTGTATTTAACGGAATACTGTCATAACTTTCCAGCAATTCCTGTACTTTTTTATTCGCACCAATTTTTACTTTTGCAACACGTTCAATTTCCTGCGCGATCAGCTCTTCTTTTTTGCATACCCAGTCATAACGTTCTTTTGAAATTAAACCAATTTCATAACCTTTCTTCGTCAGACGCAGATCTGCGTTATCCTGTCTTAACAGCAGGCGATATTCTGCACGTGAGGTCATCATTCGGTATGGCTCGTAGTTTTCTTTGGTCACAAGATCATCGATCAATACGCCAATATAGGCTTCTGACCGGTCTAAAACCAGAGGTTCTTTTCCTAAAATACTCATAGATGCATTGATACCTGCGATCAGTCCCTGACAAGCTGCCTCCTCATAACCGCTGCTTCCGTTAAACTGTCCACCGGAAAAAAGTCCTTTGATCTTTTTAAATTCAAGTGATGCATAAAGCTGATTCGGGTTAATGCAGTCATACTCGATCGCATATGCATTTCTTACAATTTTAACATGCTCCATTCCAGGCAGCGTGCGGTACATCTCATGCTGAACATCCTCAGGCAGTGAAGATGACATACCTCCAACATACATTTCATTTGTATTAATGCCTTCCGGCTCAATAAAAATCTGATGACGGTCTTTGTCTGCAAATTTTACTACTTTATCCTCAATGGAAGGGCAATAACGCGGACCGGTTCCTTCAATAATTCCGGCATAAATTGGTGAACGATCCAAATTTGCACGAATGATTTCATGTGTCTTTGGATTTGTATATGTCAGCCAGCAGGAAACCTGATCAATCTGCACATCATCCGGGTTTGTTGTAAATGAAAATGGAACTACTCTCTCATCTCCCTTTTGTTCCTGCATTTTTGAAAAATCCAGAGAACGTTTATCCACTCTCGCAGGCGTTCCTGTCTTAAAACGAAACATCTCGATTCCATGCTCTTTAAGTGAATCTGTAAGATGATTTGCTGCCATAAGACCATTCGGTCCGGTATAAGTGATCATCTCGCCTGTCAGACAGCGTGCTCTCAAATACGTTCCTGTACAAAGTACAACTGCCTTACAATGATAAATTCCACCGGAAACAGTCTTTACCCCGGTAATTTTCTGAAGTTCGCCATTAACTTCTATAACCTGTCCATCTTTTTTTCCTGCATTTATATATTCTTCTGTAACAGCAGAATTTACCGGAACCGTAATGATCTCGGCTACTTCTGCCTGCCGGATTGTAAGATGCTCTGTATTCTGAAGTGTTTTCCGCATCTCCATGCTGTAATTCACTTTATCTGCCTGTGCACGCAGGGAATGTACTGCAGGACCTTTGGATTTATTTAACATCTTAGACTGGATAAATGTCTTGTCAATATTAATCCCCATCTGTCCGCCAAGTGCATCAATCTCTCTCACAAGATGCCCTTTTGAACTTCCTCCAATATTTGGATTACAAGGCATCATCGCGATACTGTCCACACTTACTGTAAAAATAATTGTCTCCAATCCAAGCCTTGCACATGCTAATGCCGCCTCACATCCCGCATGACCTGCCCCCACAACTACCACATCATAATTTTCTTCAATCGCAGGCATCTTCTTTTCCTTCTTTCTAAAAAATCTTATCAAAAAAGCCAGTACACCGGAAGAATGCTGCTCTTGCATTCTTCCAATAGTTGTCGTCCAATGGCGACAATAGTTTTTGCCAACACACCGGAAGAATGCTGCCTTTGCATTCTTCCAATAGTTGTCGTCCAATGGCGACAACTATTTGCCCAGACAAAACTTACTAAATATCTCATTCACAAGATCATCTTCGACTGCCTCACCAATGATGCTTCCCAGTTCTTCATATGCATTCATCAGATCAATAGAATAAAAATCTTCCGGCATACCGTCCATAATACTCTGCACCACTAAATTTAAACTATTCATTGCTTCCTGTAAAGCAGTTTTATGACGAATATTTGTGATATACACTTCATCATTAAATGTAACTTCTCCGGTGAAAAACATCTCACGGATCGTCTCTTCCAGTTCCCCGATCCCGGTCTGCTCCTTCGCGGAAATTGCAATCATCTTTTTATCCAGATGCTTTCTGATCGATTCACGGTCAGTAACCGGAGCCAGATCCGATTTGTTTAAAAGAATGATTGCTTTTCTGTCTTTTAAAAGCTCCATAATTTCAAAATCATTTTCATCCAACTGTGTTGATGTATCCACAACATAAATCGCCAGGTCTGCATCATTTAAGTATTTTTTTGCACGATCCACGCCAATTTTTTCCACAACATCATCCGTTTTCCGGATTCCCGCTGTATCGATCACATTTAAAATAATTCCATTTAAATTGATCTGTTCTTCTAATACATCCCTTGTCGTTCCTGCAATATCAGTAACGATCGCCCGTTCTTCTCCAACAAGTGTATTTAACAGTGATGATTTTCCGGCATTTGGTTTTCCAATGATTACCGTTGAAATACCTTCTTTTAAAATTTTTCCATTATCGCTGTTTGCAAGGAGTTTCCTGATTTCTTTACCTGCTTCTTCCACGATACCCTGAAGTGTTTTAGGATATCCATCCAGACTGATATGTTCCGGATCATCTAATGCAGATTCAATAAATGCAATCTCATGCAGTAGTTTTTCACGAACTGTTTTTACTGCAGACGAAAGAGAACCGGAAAGCTGCCGTTCTGAACTCTTTAATGCAAATTCATTTTTTGCATGAATAATATCTATGACAGACTCCGCCTGCGCAAGATCGATCCTGCCATTTAAAAATGCACGTTTTGTAAATTCACCAGGCTCTGCCGGACGCGCACCGTATTTGATCACAGTCTCAAGCACACGCTTCATGACATACACTCCGCCATGACAGTCAATCTCGACGGTATCTTCTTTTGTATAACTTTTTGGTGCCCGCATCAGCACTACCATAACTTCATCGATCACTTCATCCTCATCTTTGATGTGACCATAATGAATCGTATGTGTCGGCATATCAGATAATTTTTTTCCGTTTTTCATAAAAAAAATCCGGTCAACAATCTGAACTGCCGCATCCCCACTGATCCTTATAATGCCGATTCCTGAACTTGACATAGCTGTTGCTATCGCAGCAATCGTATCTGTTCTCATAATCCCTCATTTCTGAGCAGCTTGTTAAACTGATCCCTCGTCTCTAATATACAAAAAAATTCGTGGACGTTTTCTTTATCCGCCACGAATTTTTCTGTGTCATTCATCACACACGGATGAAAACCTGTTTACTGTCTCTTTAATGTTACAACAACATGACGATAAGGTTCGTCTCCTTCGCTGTGTGTTGTCACAAACTTATCATTCTGCAAGGTAGAATGAATCACTCTTCTCTCATAAGGATTCATCGGCTCTAAAGAAACCGGACGTTTTGTTCTCTTTACCTTGTATGCAATATTCTTTGCAAGATTCTCTAATGTCTCTCTTCTTCTCTTGCGGTAATCTTCCGTATCAATTTTGACTTTTACAAAGCTCTCTGCATTTTTATTAACAGCAAGATTGGTCAGGTACTGGAGAGAATCTAAGGTCTGTCCTCTTTTTCCGATCAGAACGCCCATGTCATCACCTTTTAAATCAACATTGATCACATTGCTGTTTTCCTCTGCAGTCATAACGATCTCAACTTTTAAATCCATCGCTTCGAATACTTTATTTAAGAAATCTTTGATATCATCATTCACAGAATATTTCTTGCGTACTTTGATAACTGCATCTTTTCTTCCGATGCCGAGAAATCCGTTATTTCCTTTTTCAACTATCTCATATTCGATTCTGTCACTGGTTGTCCCCAGTTTTACCAGTGCTTCTGTGATTGCTTCATCGACTGTTTTTGCTGAAATTTCAATATATTCCATATCCAAAACCCCTGTCCTTTCTTATTATTTTCTGCTGTTTTTCTCATTAAAATCACGAACCATATTGGCTTTTGCAGCCATACTTCCGGCTTTTGCCTTTGCTTTTGCGGCATTTGCTTTTTCTAACTCAAGTTCACGCTGTGCCTCACTCATACCGGACTTTTTATCTTCTTTTTTCGGCTCATTGATCTGTCTTGTATTGATTTTTGCCGCATTGGAAATCTGATTTTCAGCAATTCCCATTTTTTCACGTTTTTTCTTTGCTTTCTCCTGATTCTTCTTAATGATATCCTCAAGATTGATCTTCTCAAAATGCTTATTTAAGAAGAACTGCTGAACACTTCGAACTACCGCACCGGCGATCCAGTAAATACCAAGACCTACAGGAACTGTAAAACACATTACAAATGAGAAGATCGGCATTGTACGATTCATCATCTTCATCTGCTGTGCAGCCATATCATTTTCATTATTGCCATTAGATGGAGCAGCCTGTGGCATCAGCTTGATATTAAGTACCTGAGTCAGATAAGAAACGATCGGTACAAGCAGCGCTAAAACCACAAATAAAAAGTTATGTGATGCAAAATTAGATGTCATAACCTGCCATGGTGTATCTGAAATATTCAGTCCCAGAAAGTTATTTACATGTGAAACTGTATCATATGTTGCATTAATGGTATCCGTTAAAGAAGGGAATGCACTCTTTAAAGTATCCCATCCATTCGAATTCATTTTATATAAAACATCAACAATAGAGTTAGAAAGTGCAGTCGGATCTGATACTGTAAAGTCTGCTGCCGGCTGTGTCATAACTCTTAAATCTGTAACGAGCTGCGTCATCTTATCCTGATAACCGCTTGTTGCCATAATTCCATCAACCAGTGCAGAGAAATTGTTCTTTACACCGGATACATATGCCGGAACATTCAAAAATACACGGTAAAGTGCAAACAGTAATGGCATCTGGATCAGCATCTGAACACAGCTTCCCATCATGGAAACACCATATTTTTCGTATACTGCCTGTGTTTCTTCCTGCATTGCCATCATAGATGCCTGATCTTTTTTTCCATTATATTTTTTCTGGATTGCCTGTAATTCAGGCTGCATCTTCTGTGATAATTTGGAGAACTTCTGCTGTTTGTAAGTTAACGGGAATAAAATCGCATAAATTACGATTGTAAAAATGATGATAGAAAGACCAACATTCTCAATACCAATCATTGACATCAACGCATAAATACCATTCATTACCCAGCCAAGTACTTTGGCGATCGGTCCTAAAATAGCACCATTGTATGCTGTTAATAACATATCTGACACTTGTAAATACCTCCGCTATGGAACTGGATCATATCCACCTTTTGAAAAAGGATTACATCTTAAAATTCTCCATAAAGCAAGTGCTCCTCCTTTTATTGCCCCATATTTTTCAACTGCCTCTAAACCATATAGAGAACATGTCGGACAATACGGACACTTTGTCGTTTTCATTGGAGAAAGATATTTTCTATAAAACTTAATTAAAGCAATTAATATTTTTTTCAAAATGATTCCATCTTCTTTTTTTCTGAAATTAACGATTGATTACTTTGTGAAGACCTCCAAGATGCAACAGGGCACTTTCTGTTTCATGATAACTGATATCGTGTGCCGTGCTTCTTGCGATGACTACAATATCCAAACCATTATTGAACATGTCTTCATGTAGTCTGTAGCTTTCCCGGATCAGCCGGGTCAGATGATGTCTGATAACACTGTTTCCAACTTTTTTACTGACGGATATGCCAAGACGATTTCCTTCTGTATGATTTTCCAGAACATACATTACCAGATAACGGTTCGCATAGGATTTTCCCTGTCTGTACACTTTCTGGAAATCACTGTTCTTTTTTAATGATTCCGAAAACTTCATCCTAGTATGCCCTTTCTGATTATTTACCTAAGGCACCAATTACCTTCTGTCTGTTTTGAAGGTATGCTTACTTCTCTTATAAAATATCTTTGAATGAACAAATAGGTGGTACAAAATGCACCACCTCATTATTCATTCTTCTTAAGGAAAGAAAAGACCACAAAAATGTGGCCTATGCTGATAATTTCTTTCTACCTTTTAATCTTCTAGCAGCCAATACTTTTCTTCCGCCTGCTGTGCTCATTCTGCTTCTGAAGCCATGAACTTTTGATCTCTGTCTTTTCTTCGGCTGAAATGTCATCTTCATGTTATATCCACCTCCTCTGCCTGGCATTCACCATCATCCAAAAATGACGGTGCGATAGAAAACGTCCTAAGACGCATATTCTCAGTTAAAAAACATCATTCTCAATTATAACAGAAAAATGTTTCAAGTCAAGCACTAAAATTCTGGTTGATTGGATTTTACTTATCTACATTTCAACATTTATCCATTTGTGGAAAATGTTGACCACTATATATATAAGGAAGAAACTCTATCTTTCTATATCTTGTTATTTGCATTTCCACAGTTATCCCCCTGAAATGTTAAAAAATGTGGGTTAAAGAATGCCGATTTTTAGCGGGTTTGCAAAGTTATCCCCAATTTGTGGATAACTTGTGGATATTTTCTGGATAATCCACGGATAATGTGTTAATAAACAGTATAACCCCTTGTATTTAGCGGTCTATAACTTTTTTCGACTTATTCACACATATTTTTTTTATTTCTACAAATTTTTATTATTCAGGCTCTCTATTTTGCCCAAATCGGGATTTTTTTGCATTTACCCTAACTTGAAATACCCTGTACAAACTTTTCATTGATAAAAGCGAAAAAATAGTGTAGGATAGAACTATGTAGGATTTTTTATGATAGGCGTTAATGTGGAAAACTATCCACATGCAGATGAAAATACTCTTTTCATTAGAAAACAACGCAAAAATGAGGATTAAAATGGATAAAATTTTAGAAAAATGGGACGAGATTCTCTCAACCGTCAAACATGAACATGATATCAGTGATATTTCTTTTGATACCTGGATACGTCCGCTCGAAGTTTACGGTGTTGAGGGTAATACATTATATATACTGGTTCCATCTGAACAAATGACCCTGAGCTATATCTCAAAAAAATATTATCTTCCTTTAAAGGTAACGATCGCAGAGCTTACAGGAACAGAATACGAGATTCAGTTCATTCTGCCGGAACAGACAAAAAATATCCGTACCGGCAATAACAGTGTACCGAAAAAAAATGCACTTTCCGAAAAAGCGGACAGATCTAATCTTAATCCGAACTATACCTTTGACACTTTTGTCGTCGGCAGCAATAACCGTTTTGCCCAGTCGGCGTCACTTGCCGTTGCCGAATCTCCGGGCGAAGCATACAATCCACTTTATATTTATGGAGGACCTGGACTTGGAAAAACTCACCTTATGCATTCCATCGGTCATTTTATATTAGAAAGAAACCCGAATGCAAAAGTACTTTACGTTACATCCGAGGAATTTACCAACGAAGTAATTGAATCAATTCGAAGTGGTAATGCCTCAGCAATGAACAAATTACGTGAAAAATATCGTACGATCGATGTACTGATGGTCGATGACGTTCAGTTTATCATCGGTAAAGAAAGTACGCAGGAAGAATTTTTCCATACATTTAATGCACTCCACTCTGCCGGCAAACAGATTATCTTAACATCTGATAAACCACCAAAAGACATGGAAACTTTAGAAGACCGGATTCGATCTCGTTTCGAATGGGGTCTTATTGCTGATATCGGAACGCCGGATTATGAAACACGTATGGCGATCCTCCGGAGAAAAGTCGAAGCAGACGACATGAAACTCAGTGATGAGATTCTAAATTATATTGCAACGAACATCAAATCAAACATCCGTGAACTTGAGGGTGCCTTAAACAAACTTCTGGCTTATTCCAATCTTGAAAAGACTGATATCACGATGGAAATCGCCATGAAAGAACTTCAGAATATTATTACACCGGACAAGCCAAGAGAGATCACACCTCAACTAGTAATCGAAGTTGTCACTGAACACTTCAATATCTCGCTGGATCAGATGATCTCCAAAAACAGAAGTAACGAAATCGCAAGACCAAGACAGATTGCAATGTACCTCTGTAAAAATATGACTGACATACCACTTGATTCGATCGGGCAGTTACTTGGGGGAAGAGATCATTCCACCATTATTCATGGTATCAAAAAAATTGCCGACGAGTATGAATCAAACGAAAATACACGCAATTTAATAGAAACTATCAAGAAAAAGATCAATCCTAACTAAAGTTATCAAGGTTTTTCGAAGTTATACACGAAAAATTGTGGATATCTTGTTAAATTAAAGTGAATTCCGTATGGACAAGTCTCATTTTCATGTTTAAAACCTGTTTATGGCATTTATGAGCTTCATCCTCAATTCACATCATTTCAAGATAATTTCCGCATGGTTTTCACAGGGTTATACCACCTCAATTTTTTTTGAACCCCTTGAAAATTAAGGCTTTGTGCGGTTATCAACTTATTAACAGCCTCTAAGACGACTACGGCGGATTTCTATTTATTTTTTTATGAACACGTTTTGGCGAGCCACTACGTTTCACCAGGAAGGAGTTATCTACAACATGAAATTAATTTGTTCTAAATCTAATCTGTTACATGGCGTTAATATTGTTTCAAAAGCAGTTCCTACCAGAACGACCATGGCAATATTAGAATGTCTTCTGATTGATGCTTCTGCAAATGAGATTAAACTTACCGCTAATGATATGGAACTTGGAATTGAAACTAAGATTGAAGGTGAGATTGCAGAACGCGGAGTAATCGCACTGGATGCAAAAATCTTTTCTGAGATTGTCCGTAAACTTCCGGACAGTGATGTCACGATCGAAACAGATGCATCTTTTAAAACAACGATCACCTGTGAAAAAGCAAAATTTAACATTGTCGGTAAATCCGGTGATGATTTTTCCTATATCCCATATATTGAACGTAACGAACCTATCATTATGTCCCAGTTCACCTTAAAAGAAGTCATTCGTCAGACAATTTTTTCAATTGCTGATAACGATAACAACAAGTTAATGACAGGAGAATTGTTTGAAATCGAAGAAAATGACCTTAAAGTTGTTTCTCTCGACGGTCATCGTATTTCAATCCGTAACATCGAACTGAAAAATAATTATTCTCACAAGAAAGTTGTCGTTCCGGGAAAAACACTTCAGGAAGTCAGCAAAATTCTTCCTGGAAGTGCAGAAGACGAAGTATCTATTTTTCTGACAGACAACCACATTGTTTTTGAGTTTGAGAATACGACAGTCGTTTCACGTCTGATCGAAGGAGAATATTTTAAGATCGAACAGATGTTGTCTTCCGACTATGAAACAAAAGTTAAAATTAACAAACGCGAACTGTTAGACTGTATTGACCGTGCGACTCTTCTTGTCAAAGAAGGAGATAAAAAACCGATCATCATGAATATCACAGATGATTCCATGGAACTGAAGATCAATTCATTTATTGGTTCCATGAATGAAGATATTGATATCGCCAAAGAAGGAAAAGATATCCTGATCGGATTCAATCCGAAGTTTTTCATTGACGCATTAAGAGTCATTGACGAAGAGGAAGTTACACTGTACATGGTCAATCCAAAGGCTCCATGTTTTATCAAAGATGATGAAGGTACATTTATTTACCTGATTCTTCCGGTTAACTTCAATGCAGCTGCAAACTAATCATTTTTTGATTGATATTGCCGTAAGGCGATAGAAAGGAATTCCATGATAGAGATTCAGATCAGAGAATCAGATGAATTTATAAAACTTGGACAGGCTTTGAAAAAAGCCGGTCTGGTGGAATCCGGGGTTGACGCAAAATTTGTCATCCAGGATGGTTTAGTAAAAGTTAATGGCGAAACAGAATATCAGCGTGGAAAAAAAATCCACGATGGTGATGTGATTTCCTACAACGGAGAAACGGTGAAAGTCTCAAAATGATCATTCAATCCATTGAATTGAACAATTTCCGCAATTATAAAAATCTCCAGATTTCGTTTGATGAAGGGACTAATATTTTATTTGGTGATAATGCGCAGGGAAAAACCAATATCTTAGAAGCTGCTTACTTAAGTGGAACTACCAAATCCCACAAGGGAAGCAAAGATAAAGAGATGATCAGGTTTGGAACAAACGAAGCACACCTTCGGACTATGGTTTTAAAAAAAGGCAAACAATATCAGATTGACATGCATTTAAAAAACAACCGTTCCAAAGGAATCGCTGTAAATAAAATACCAATGAAAAAAGCGAGTGAGCTTTTTGGAATATTGAACATCGTATTTTTTTCGCCAGAAGATCTGAATATCATAAAAAATGGTCCATCAGAGCGCAGACATTTTCTGGATGCTGAGTTATGTCAGTTAGATAAGATCTATTTATCTGATCTGTCGAACTATAATAAAATTCTGAATCAACGCAATAAACTGTTAAAAGATATGGTTTATCGTCCTGAATTATCGGATACACTTCCGGTATGGGATATGCAGCTTATTGATACCGGGAAAAAAATCATCAGGCGCAGGGAACAGTTTGTAAAAGAACTAAATGAAATTGTTCATGAAATACACTACCGGATATCAGGTGGGAAGGAAGAACTTTTTCTGTCCTATGAACCAAGTGTTTCGGCAGATATGATGGAGCAGGAGGTAGAGCGGGTAAGGCAGCGTGATCTGAAAATGTGTCAGACATCCGTAGGACCACACCGTGATGATCTGCTTTTCTCCATTGCAGATGTTGATATCCGCAAATTTGGTTCACAGGGACAGCAGAGAACATCTGCACTCTCTTTAAAATTATCCGAGATAGAGCTGGTAAGAAAATCAATCCATGATACTCCGGTACTTTTACTGGATGATGTCTTATCAGAATTAGACAGCAGTCGTCAGAATTATTTGTTAAACAGTATATGTGACACCCAGACAATTATTACATGTACCGGTCTGGATGAATTTATCCGTAACAGGTTCGAGATCAATAAAGTTTTTGAGGTAATAAGTGGACAGGTATTTGAAAAAGGTCAGGTTATAGAAAGGCAAGGTTAGCAGAATGGCAACAGAGAAAATTGAAAATCCAAATGAATACGGAGCTGACCAGATCCAGATTCTGGAAGGACTTGAAGCAGTTCGTAAGAGACCAGGTATGTATATCGGCAGTACATCGGCGAGAGGACTCCATCATTTGGTCTATGAGATTGTAGACAATGCCGTGGATGAGGCACTTGCCGGATATTGTAAAAACATAGAGGTTACCATTAATCCGGATAATTCTATTACAGTCGAAGATGATGGACGTGGTATTCCGGTTGGAATGAACCATAAGGCTGGAAAATCAGCACTTGAAGTTGTATATACAGTTCTTCATGCCGGCGGAAAGTTCGGCGGTGGCGGATATAAGGTATCAGGTGGTTTGCACGGTGTAGGTGCATCAGTCGTAAATGCGCTCTCCACCAAACTTTGTGTCGAAGTGTATAAAGAGGGACAGGTTTATTTTCAGAGTTATCATATCGGAAAACCGGATGAACCGGTCAAAGTGATCGGAACCTGCGATCCGGAGAAACACGGCACAAAGGTTACATTCCATCCAGATCCGGATATCTTTGAGGAGACTGTTTATGATTATGACACTTTAAAACAGCGTCTTCGTGAGACTGCGTTTTTAACAAAAGGACTTCGCATCGTACTTACGGATACGAGAGAGGAATCCCATCATTGTCATGAGTTTCACTATGCCGGTGGTATCAAGGAATTTGTTACTTACTTAAATCGCAGCAAAGAAGCATTGTACCCGGATGTCATTTACTGTGAGGGAACCAGGGATGGTGTATATGTCGAAGTTGCCATGCAGCACAATGATTCCTACAATGATGCGACATACAGTTTTGTAAATAATATCATTACACCGGAAGGTGGTACGCACCTTGCCGGATTCCGTAATGCGCTGACAAAAACATTTAACTCCTATGCAAGAGCAAATAAGATTTTAAAAGATTCCGAACCTGCACTGACCGGTGATGATATCCGTGAGGGACTGACTGCGATCATCAGTATCAAGATCGAAGAGCCACAGTTTGAGGGACAGACAAAGCAGAAGCTCGGAAACAGTGAGGCTCGTGGAGCAGTCGATTCCGTGGTAAGTGAACAGCTCACTTATTTCCTAGAGCAGAATCCGACGGTCGCAAAGAGTATCTGTGAAAAATCACTGCTTGCACAGCGTGCGAGAGAAGCAGCAAGAAAAGCGCGTGACCTGACCAGAAGAAAAACAGCCTTAGAGGGTACTTCTTTACCGGGAAAACTTGCGGACTGTTCAGACAAAGATCCGAAAAACTGTGAGATTTTCATCGTAGAGGGAGATTCCGCGGGTGGTTCTGCAAAGACAGCAAGAAGCCGTGCAACCCAGGCAATCCTTCCACTGCGTGGTAAAATCTTAAATGTAGAAAAAGCAAGACTGGATAAGATTTATGGCAACGCCGAGATCAAAGCGATGATCACTGCGTTTGGTACCGGAATCCATGAGGATTTTGATATTTCCAAACTGCGTTATGATAAAATTATTATTATGACAGATGCCGATGTCGACGGTGCCCATATTGCGACCCTGATGCTGACATTTTTATATCGTTTTATGCCGGAGCTTATCAAGCAGGGACATGTATATCTTGCAACGCCGCCACTTTATAAGATTGAGAAAAATAAAAATATCTGGTATGCGTACGATGATAACGAGTTAAATAATATTCTGGTTGAGATCGGTCGTGACGGCAACAACAAGATCCAGCGATACAAAGGACTTGGAGAGATGGATGCTGAGCAGCTCTGGGAGACAACTATGGATCCGGAGAAACGTATTTTGAAACGTGTCATGATCGATGAGGAAAATTCTTCCGAGATTGATGTGACATTTACGACCTTAATGGGCGATAAAGTAGAGCCGAGACGTGAGTTCATTGAGGAAAATGCAAAATACGTGCAGAATCTGGATATTTAAGAGATCGGTACAGCCGGATTTTTGAAATATGTGATCCGGCTGCAGATATCCGGATGACAGAGACGAGTTAGAAATGGAGAAGAAATCAGATGGATGATAAAATTTTTGATCAGATTCATGACGTCGATTTGAAAAAAACGATGGAAACATCCTATATCGATTATGCCATGAGTGTTATCGCACAGCGTGCGCTCCCTGATGTCAGGGATGGTTTAAAACCTGTACAGCGCCGTGTGCTTTACTCAATGATAGAGCTGAACAATGGTCCGGATAAGCCGCATCGTAAATGTGCGCGTATCGTCGGTGATACGATGGGTAAATACCATCCGCATGGAGACAGTTCTATTTACGGAGCACTTGTAAATATGGCACAGGAGTGGTCGACCAGATATCCGTTAGTTGACGGTCATGGAAACTTTGGTTCCGTGGATGGTGATGGCGCTGCTGCCATGCGATATACCGAAGCACGTTTAAGCAAAATTTCCATGGAAATGCTTGCCGATATCGGAAAAGATACCGTAGATTTTGTGCCGAACTTTGATGAGACAGAGAAAGAACCTACCGTTCTGCCGTCCCGTTACCCGAATCTTTTGGTAAACGGAACAACCGGTATCGCTGTAGGTATGGCGACAAACATTCCGCCGCACAATCTGCGCGAAGTTATCAATGCAGTGGTAAAGATCATTGACAACAAGGTGGAAGAGGATCGCGATACCGATATCGAAGAATTATTATCTATCGTCAAAGGACCGGATTTCCCTACCGGAGGCATGATCCTTGGAACAGCCGGAATCAATGAGGCTTACCGTACCGGACGTGGAAAAGTCCGCGTGCGTGCTATTACAGATATCGAACCAATGCAAAACGGCAAGAACCGTATCGTGGTAACGGAACTTCCGTACATGGTCAACAAAGCAAGACTGATCGAAAAAATCGCAGAGTTAGTGCGTGATAAGAAAGTAGACGGGATCACAGATCTTCGTGATGAGTCAGACCGTCAGGGTATGCGTATCTGTATTGAACTCCGTCGTGATGTCAATCCAAATGTAGTACTTAATTTACTTTACAAACATACACAGCTTCAGGATACATTTGGCGTGATCATGTTAGCGCTTGTCAATAACGAGCCGAAGGTATTAAACCTCTACGACATGTTAAAGTATTACCTGATCCATCAGGAAGAGGTTGTTACCAGAAGAACCAAATATGAATTAAATAAAGCCGAAGAGCGTGCCCACATTTTAGAGGGCTTGCTGATCGCGCTTGACAATATTGATGAAGTCATCAGCATTATAAGGAGCAGCCAGAATACACAGGAAGCAAAATCACGTTTGATGGAGCGTTTCTCCTTAAGCGATGCACAGTCACAGGCAATTGTAGATATGCGTCTGCGTGCACTGACCGGTCTGGAACGCGAGAAACTCGAAGCAGAGTATGCAGAACTGATGGACCGCATTGCAGAATTACGTGCAATTTTGGCTGACAAGAAAAAACTGCTCGGTGTGATCCGTACCGAGATTCTGCTTATTGCAGACAAATACGGTGATGACAGAAGAACATCCATCGGATTTGACGAGTATGATATTTCTATGGAGGATCTGATCCCGGTAACCAATACCGTCATTACCATGACAAAATTGGGTTACATTAAGCGTATGAGCCTTGACAATTTCCGTGCACAGAACCGTGGCGGTAAGGGAATCAAGGGAATGGAGACGATCGATGACGATTACATCGAAGAACTTTTGATGACGACATCCCATCACTACATGATGTTCTTCACAAACACCGGACGTGTATACCGTATCAAGGCTTACGAGATTCCGGAGGCAAGCCGTACCGCAAGGGGAACTGCAATTGTAAATCTGCTCCAGCTCCAGCCGGGCGAGAAAATTACGGCAGTTATCCCGATCCGTGAATACACGGAAGGACATTTCCTGTTCATGGCAACAAAGAAAGGTATCGTAAAGAAAACACCGATCACCGATTATGCAAATGTCAGAAAGACAGGACTTGCTGCAATCAACTTAAGAGAAGATGATGAGCTGATCGAGGTGAAAAAGACTGACAATAATCAGGATGTTTTCTTAGTGACCAAATACGGTCAGTGTATCCGGTTTAAAGAGACAGATGTAAGAAAAACAGGCCGTACTTCCATGGGAGTCATCGGTATGAATCTTACAGATGGGGATGAAGTTATCGGTATGCAGATGCAGTCTCAGGGTGATGCACTTATGATCGTGTCCGAAAAAGGTCTTGGAAAATGTACGCTGATCTCCGAATTTACCACACAGAACCGTGGTGGTAAAGGTGTAAAATGCTACAAGATTACGGAAAAGACCGGAAACATCGTCGGTGTCAAAGCAGTAAACCAGGACAATGAACTGATGCTGATCACCACCGAGGGAATTATTATCCGTATCAAAGTCAGTGATACAACATTACTCGGAAGAATTACTTCCGGTGTCAAACTCATCAACTTAGATGAGAATGTCACGGTGGCAAGTATCGCTAAAGTCCGTGAGGATAAGAGTCTGATCGACAATGCAGACACATCCGAACTGCTCAGTGAGGAGGAAGAAAAGGAAAGTGCAGCTATCGCTGCGGAAAATGCAAAAAAGGCATCGGTAGAAAATACAGAGACAGACGACGAGCTGATGAAAGAACTGTTAGAGCGCGCAGAGGCTGACGGTTCCGAGGATGAGGAAGAATAGATAACCGTATAGTGAAGAAAGGGCAGAAGCTGAATGGAAAAAACAGTGTATGAACTAATGCATGGCGAAAGAAAAGTAGCAGACATTGGGACGAACGGAGTATGCACAGTTTTGGACAGGGCGTTTCTGCCCTTTTCGATTTATCTGGAGGATACAGCAGAAAACGATGATCTCGATATCCGCATGGATAACCTCACCAATTTTTATTACTGGTGCGCAACCCGTGTTCTGACACTTGACCGTGTCTATGCAAAGGAAATTTTAAACAGTATCGGAGCACTGCAGGCGCAGACCGACCGTGACCGTGCCAAAATAGCGCTGTCCTATCACTGTCTGTCACTGACTGATATTTTCTGGGTTCGGGAAAAAGGGAAGAATATCACATTTGCGCAGATCAATCTTTTTGAAAATCATCTGGATAATGCACTTGTAGATATTTCCCTGCGCGGAAAACAGATGACCGTAGAGAACAGTTACCTGATTGCTGACGATCTCTCAACCAACGGCGTGTTTCCAAAAGCGTGGATCAGGGAAAAAAATTCGTTTTCCCTTTTGAAAGATGGAAACAGCAGGACTGTGGAAAATGAAATCCTCGCAAGTAAGATCTGCCGCTGTTTTGACTGCAGACAGGTGCTCTATGAGGAAAGTATGTTTGACGGACAGAAAGTTTCAAAAAGCAGGATCATTACGTCGGTGGATTACAGCATGGTATCGATGGAGGCATTTGAGATCTATGCAGCAAATCATGACATTGACGTTATGGATTTTGTGTTAAAGCTGGATGCATATTCCTACTACATGATGAACCTCCTCGATTACCTGATCGGCAACACGGACCGCCACTGGGGAAACTGGGGATTTCTGGTGGACAACCGCACAAACCAGTCGGTCAGGTTATATGATCTAATGGATTTTAATCAGTCCTTTTTGTCATACGATACTGTGGATGGGGCAAACTGCATGACTGTTGGAAAAAAGAAGATGTCACAGAGGGAAGCTGCGGTGGAAGCAGTAAAAAATATCGGACTGAATCAGAAGGATGAGATCAGAGACGAGTGGTTCAAAGGCAGGGAAAAAGAGAGGGAGATGTTCTGGTGTAGATTTGGAATATTAAAGGAACAATGAAAAGCGTAAAAATCTGAAGTTGCAAAGAGCGTGGGTTATGGAACAAAAGACAATGGAAGTAGTATTAAAATATTACAGGGAGAAGTATCACCTGAGGCAGGAAGATATCTGCAGAGGAATCTGTTCTGTTACCACTTTGTCGAGATTGGAACAGGGGAACAGGGAAGTCGATTCACTTCTTGGACAGACACTGCTTGGAAGGATTGGAAAAGAAGTCACTCTGTTTGAAACAATTTTGAGTGAACAAGATTACGAATTGTGGAAAATGAGGGAGCAGATTGAAAAATCTGTGGAAAACAATCAGGTAAAAACTGCGAAAAAGAAGATTAGAGAATACCGGGGAGTCATGCCACAGGATGAATCTGTACATGAACAATATTGTCTTTATCAGGAAGCACGTACCATGATCGCAGAAAAGAATACTGGAAGCAGTTTGTGTGGGATTTTAGAAAAAGGAATCTGTCTCACAATTCCTGAGTTTAGGAAATCAATGGAAAAGGTGCGTCTGTACAGTCCGGTTGAGATTGAGATGATACTGCTGCTCATAAACTATGATTCGCCGAAGACAGAGATGGCAGAACAGGAATTATTAAATATTTTAGCGTATGTCAGTGGGTATCAGTCCGGGAGCAAAAAAGAAAAAGTCAGTACGGATATTTTTTTAGAGCTGATCTCCATACAACAGAGAAAAAATGATTACAGAAAAATTATGTTTTACACAGAAAAAGCGATTCAATGTATCAGTGAGGGAGCGGGTTTTTATCATCTTGCAGACATCTATTTTCTGCGGGCAAAAACGAGAGAAAAGCTCACGCCAAAAAATGCGGATAAAAATATGCTGTTAAAGAAAGCGATGGAAGAATGTAAGATTGCTGCGTGTCTGTATCAGTTGGAGGGGCAGGATGAAAAGGCACGGGATGCAGAAAAGTATGGTGAGGGATTAGTATGTCAAACTACAGAGCCGGAGATATAATACGGATGACAAGAGAGTTTGTTGGAATGTCCAGGGAAGAACTGAGTGATGAGATTTGTTCGGTACAGACATTGTATCGTATCGAGAGCGGAAAGACCCGCGTAAAAAGAGAACTGTATGCAAGACTCATGGCAAAAATGGAGCGTGTACCGGAAAAGAGCTATGCCATCTGTGTTGGGAAGAACTTAGAACTGTTAGAGGAACGAAAACTTTTTGAGCAGGCAATGCAGAATTATGACTATGAAAAAGCAGATTTATATTTAGGCAGGATGAAAGAGAAAGCGGATGATAATGTGATCACCAGGCAGTATCTTTTAAAGTCAGAAGCATTGATGGACTATTACTGCAAAAGAAGTGACAATCAGACAACAATCGAAAAATTGCAGGAGGCAGTCCGGCTGACACTTCCGGATTATGAGGAATGTCTGAAAAAAGATTTCCCGTTTACCGAACAGGAAATCATGAATCTGATGAGCCTTGCAAATGCTTATGCACATGCCGGGGATGTGGATGAGGCGGTGTATATTTTTGAGAGACTGCTGCAATGCTTGCAAAAGGACTATATTTTTGGAAAATATGCAGAACATATGAAACTTATTATTTTGCGAAATTTATCGGTTGCGTATATTGAAAAACGACAATATCATAAGGCAATTACACTCAATGAAAAATGTTTGAATATGGCAAAAGAAAACGATGAAGGGAAGGAACTGCATATTCTTTTGAGTGACAGAGCTTGTATTCTAAAAAAACAGAATGAGTGTGGACAGATAAATCGTGGAGAATTATGTATGGCGGAAAAATATTTAAAGCAGGCATATCTTTTAGCTTGTGCCAGAAGAGATAATAAAATGGCAGGAAGGTTAAAAGAAGTTTATCAGCATATGTTTGAAAAAGATTTAAATTAAAACTCGTTATAGTCCCAAATGGTATCGCCACTTAATGTAGATATATAAAAAAGAGTTTTTTGTTGTGGGTAATTTTTTAAATTAAATAGTAAACATAAAAACGACAATATAATTATAGCCTTTTTTAGAAAGTAATAGAAATTTTTCATAAAACTAGATACTCCTGTAAATCTTATTTCGATTTAATATATTACAAAAATAAGCAAAAAGACCATACCATAACTGGAAAATAATGTTTTCCAGTTATGGTATGGTCTGAAAAAAATAAAATCATGTATCATAAATATGTAATTATAAAAATTGTTTGCAAAACAGGGGGGAAAACAAATGAGAAAAAAATTATTTTCAAAACAATTAGTCTGTTGTATGATGGTATTAGTAATGGTATTTGGGATGACAAATACTGCAAGTGCATGGACTGCAAGATATGCAAGGTGTCCAAGGTGTGGCGTATCAAATAAAAGTTATGGATTTGAGGGAAGAATATATACAGATACATTAAATTATGGTCCGGGGAAAACATGTCCAGTATGTAACATTGTTGTACCGGTAGGAAGCAAACATTATGTAGATGTAATATATGATAGATATTATTTTTTATGTAATGGAGCAAAGTGTTCTGGATTAAGTATTGAGAATCGAAAGTATACTATTTTGGTTGAATCTGATAGACAACATTGGCAAAAGTAGAAAGGAATGTTGATATGGATGTAGGATCAATTCAAAGTAAAGTCACAAGAGGGAACTATTTCAATTCTAAAAAATCTGTGACTTTAGCAGGTGAGCAGGAGTTTTTGCCGGAAAATAAAGATGCAGGGCAGCAGTCTGGAATCAGCCATTGGACATATACGACTGTTTCCAATTCATCTGTTCACAATCCGATGCAGGATAAACTGCAGTCTGAGAGTGAACAGATTCAGGATGATGGAGTAAAAGACTTATTTCAGCAGATGGTAAATTCATATAAAAATCTGAACCTGAATCTGGTTGAATCTGAGGAAGAGTGTAAAGCGACTGAAGTGGCAAAAGATGGCGACCAGAATAAAAATAATATCATCAATGTAGATAGAAAAGTTATTTTATCTATGAAACAAAGCCAGGAATATGCAGAACGGGTCAATCATATTTTACAGAATGCAAATGAAGTGACAAGCGGATTTATCGAAGACTGTATACAGCATGCAAAAGAACTTTCAGACGATGAGACAATCTGTACGGTAGGAAAAATTGAGACAAAGCTCATAGATAATGGTGGCAAACCGGCATTGGTCACATCCGTGCATTTTGAATATACATCGAAACATTCGGATGAAGTGAAAGAACACAGATGGGACGGAAATGTGGAAAACTTGAAAAAAGAATATATGCAGAAAATAGCGAAAAAATTTGAGGACAGAGTGGAAGAATTGTTAAGAGACAGGGAAAAACATTGATAAGTTATCAAAACAAGACACGAAAAAACAGGGTGGCAGCACCCTGTTTTTTTTCCATCCACCGACCCAAACCGACCACTTACCGCAAATCAGTAGAAAACGTCTAAGCCATTGCCTATAATGACATCAGAAAGGAGGAAGTGAGAAAATGCAAATAGAAATAAAACTCGATGAATCCTGCAAAGAACCTAAAATCATCATCCATACAGACAAGATGACCGAAGAAGTATCGCAGATCGTAAAGCTGCTGTCGGAGGAAAAACCGGAAGTCTTTGCGGCGATTCACGAGAATGGCGAAATCATTTTGTTAGAACAGACGGAAATAATACGGATCTATGCAGAAAATGACAGGGTATATGCAAAGACAAAAGACGGCAGCTACCGGTTAAAGGCAAGACTGTATGAGTTGGAGGAGAGACTGAACAAAAAAATGTTTATCCGCATCTCCAATTCTGAGATCATTAACCTGAAAGAAGTAAAAAAATTTGACTTAAGTTTTTCAGGGACGATCTGTGTTTCGATGTCAGACAAAACAGCAACGTATGTTTCAAGGCGTTACGTCAGAAAAATCAAACAGGTATTGGGATTATAGAAATGGTGGTGTGTGTGAAAAATATATTTTTCACACACAGGAATGGAGGTTATCATGAAAAAAAGAATTTTATGCAGAGCGCTTATAGGTGCGCCGATCGGTCTGGCAATCAGTACTGCAATCACAATTTTTTCTTCACTCATATACGGTGACGGAAATTATTATCCGGTCGTCCCGGCATTGGTGGAGCAGTGTGGAAATGAAATCAATGCGGTCGTGGCACAGATGGTGGCATCTTTACTGTATGGTGCGGTCTGGGCAGGCGCGTCCGTGATATGGGAGATGGATGACTGGAGCCTGCTGCGGCAGACAGTGACTCATCTGCTGGCAGGTTCGATTGCAACATTTCCGGTTGCATATCTGATGTATTGGATGAAACATAGCATTGCAGGGGTCGTTGTGTATTTTGCGATATTTATCGGAATCTATGTTGGAATCTGGATCACATTATACAGCAGGACAAAGAGAGAGGTCACAAAGCTGAATGAAAAAGTAAGTTTACAAAACCGGTAAGAGATCTGTTTTTTATTGCAAAACACCGCTCCATTTGCAGGTATTTTTCTAAAAAAAGAAATGATACATTGAAGAAAATGAGAAACTTGCAGGAGGGAGGCTGCTGTATGGAACACAGGTTCTTACGGCAGCAAGGCAGAAAATGGAGAAAAATATAAAATTTGAACAGAACACACCGCTGTGGGATAACAGTCTTTCGTTGGAAGAACGTCTTGATTATCTGACAGGAGCACTGACACTCGAAGAAAAAATACACTGTCTTACAACCGGATGTCCGGACATTCCACGTCTTGGAATCCGGGCAACTTATATGGGCGGTGAGGCTGCACACGGGATTGAGGCGAGACATGACCAGGCATTTAATAAAGGGGAGCCGGAGCCGACCACAGCTTTCACTCAGCCGATCGGTATGAGCGCGAGTTTTGACAGGGAGCTGATCAGAGAATGTGGTCGCGCTGTCGGCGAGGAAGCCAGGGCTTTGTATACAAGAAATGGTGGAGGCGGGCTCTGCCGCTGGGCGCCAACGATTGATATGGAGCGCGATCCGAGATGGGGAAGGACGGAAGAGTCATACGGCGAAGATCCGTATCTGACCGGAGAGATGGCGGGCGCATATATCCGCGGTATGAGGGGCGAGGATCCTTTTTATATCCGCTGCGGGGCAACGCTGAAACATTTTTACGCAAACAATGTGGAGAAAGACCGCATTAAGATTTCATCTTCCGTAGACAGGAGAAATAAAAACGAATATTATTTAAAACCGTTCAAAAAGGCGATCATGGAGGGCGGCGCGGAGGCAGTCATGACCTCCTACAATGAGATCAACGGGATTCCGGCGATCGTCAATGACGAGGTGCGCCATGTTTTAAAAGGCACCTATGGACTGCCGGGGCATGTGGTCTGTGACGGAGGTGATTTTTCACAGACGGTGAACGATCATCATTTTTATCAGACGCACGGGGAAACACTGGCAAATGGCCTGAAGGCTGGTGTAGACTGTTTCACGGATGATGGCGAACTCGTTTATGCTGCGGCAAGGAAAGCATTGGATAACGGCTGGATCACGGAAAAAGATATTGATGAATCGGTGCGCAATTCATTCCGGACAAGGATAAGGCTTGGCATGTTTGACAAAGAGGGCGACTGCCCGTATCAGAACATGGGCGAAGAATATATCAACAATGAGGAACATCAGGAGCTTGCCCGTAAAATGGCGGCTGAGGCGGTTGTCCTTTTGAAAAATGAAAATGAAATTCTTCCGTTGGATGAAAATGCAGTAAAAAATGTAGCAGTAGTAGGTCCACTCTCTGATGTGTGGTACAAGGACTGGTATTGTGGCATCCCTCCTTATGAGGTTACTGTCTTAGATGGGATCAAAGAAGCATTTCCAAATGCAAAGATCAGCCATGAGACAGGACTTTCTGAGATCCGTATCCGTCTGGCAGATGAAACCGGTGATAACTGCTATGTAGGACTGGATGAGAATACCCGGTTAAAACTGGTAGCAAAAGAACAGGCAGAAACATTTATATTGAATGACTGGGACTGTGGCAGTATGACCCTGGTGGCAAAAAGCAACGGCAGATTTGTCACTTTAGAGGAGGATACAGATATCATCAAGGCGGACAAAAAAGAAGCCTTTGGGTGGTTTGTCCGTGAGTTGTGGAATTTGAAGTGGGAAAAAAGCAGTTTTACACTGGAAAGCTGGAATAAGAAGCAGGTAATTGTGGATAAAGATGGTCATTTTTCCATCTGCGTGGATAATCCGCCGGCAAGATTTGAGATAGAGATCGTAAAAGACGGGAAAACTGCTGCGGAGAAAACAGCAAAAGAAGCTGATCATGTGATAGCAGTCATTGGCTGCAATCCGGTCATCAACAGCAAAGAGGAAGTTGACCGCACCACGATTGTACTTCCGACGGAGCAGGAAGAACTGGTAAAACGGGTGGCAGCCGTGAATCCAAACACCATTGTGGCTTTGATCAGCAACTATCCGTATGCCATCGGTGAATTGGAGAAAAATGTTCCGGCGATCCTGCTGTCTGCATCGGGCAGTCAGGAACTTGGACACGGAATCGCAGATGTGCTGACCGGAAAAGCAGCAGCTGCGGGACGATTAAATATGACATGGTACCGTTCGGATGAAGATCTGCCGGATATGAACGACTATGATATCATTCAGGGAAAACGCACTTACCAGTATTTTGACAGAGAAGTGCTCTATCCGTTTGGATATGGTCTGACTTATGCAGCATTTTCCTACGAAAAAATGCAGATCAAAAAAGAACGCGGCTGTATCAAAGTGAGCTGCTTTATCAGGAATACCGGAGAAAAAACCGGGGATGAAGTCGTACAGCTTTATGTGCATAAAAAGGATTCCCGTGTAAAACGACCGATCAAACAGCTGGCTAGATTTGAGCGTGTCCATAATATAAAACCGAAAGAAATCAGAAAAGTTAACTTTACAGTACAGTTGTGGGAGTTAGAGTATTATGATGTGATCTCAGAGCGTATGATCTTAGAAGACGGAACATATCAATTTATGGCAGGCGCGTCATCACAGGATATCCGCTTAGAACAGAGTATTGAAATTGATGGAACGCATGCCGGAAAAAGAAATCCGTTCCAGGCAACTGCTGCCGACTGTTATGATGCATATGACCACATGTTTTTACATCGGGGAATCAACGGTTCATCCTGTGTGATCCCTGGCTGTGCCGGAGATGATCCGGATGAGATGAAAGAACAGCCGGTGAGTGGAAAGTTAATTTATCATGATTTTGTATTCAGCAAAAAGCCGCTTAGGTTGAACATCACGTTAAAAGTATTAGAACCGGTCAAGGTGACTGTGACAGGGAAAAATGTCGCAACGGTCACTGCAGAGCCGGTGGACTGTTACCGGATGTTAGAGATGGATCTGCCGGAAAATTTTATTGAAACCGGAAAACCGGAAACCATTCAGATCCAGGTGGAGGGAAAATGTAAGATATCCAAATTTGTGTTTGCCTGATAAAAAATTCACAATTGAACCGTGCGCAGTGAAGTGTTATAGTATGTTTTGGATGATATTCCGTATACAGGAAATCATACCAGAACATATTTTTTATCAGAAAAAGAGAATAAAACCAGGAAAACCGCTTGTATCCGTCAGTCGACGGAATGAGACAGTCGCATGCTGCTTCACAAAACGGGGAGTGAAATCCGGTTCACATTTTGCTCCGCCAGACAAAGGGGGAAAATCCCCTGTCCGTCAGAGGAGGATCGCATGCAGATCAGTTTTATTGGCGCCGGGAAAGTCGGCGTGTCACTCGGAAAATATTTTATCAGTAAGGGCAGGAAAGTAGGAGGTTATTATAGTCTAAGCCCAGAGTCTGCCGCATGGGCAGCAAATTTTACACACACAAAGCAATATCAAAGTATCAAAGAAATCATTAGCAGCAGCGACATGATCTTTTTTACCGTACCTGATGACAGAATCAGGGAAGTCTGGGAGTCGGCAAGACCGTATACCCATGGTAAAATCATTGCACACTGCAGCGGGATTCACAGTTCGAACATCTTTTCTGATATAGATCGTACTGGTAGTATGGCCTATTCTATTCATCCACTCTGTGCCATCAGTGACAGGGAAACATCCTGGCAGGCGCTTGGTGATGTACTGTTCACCATTGAGGGGGATGCACGAAATATCTCCAATATCCAAGAAATGTTTACGCAGATGGGAAACCGTACCTGTTTTATTTCTGCGGAAAACAAAATCAAATATCATGCAGCGGCGTCTTTGGCATCAAACCATATGACGGCGGTATTTTTTATGGCGCAAAAACTGTTCTTAGAGTGCGGTTTTACGGAACAACAGGCAAATGAGGAATTGTACCGGCTTGCAAAAGGCAATCTGGAAAATATCCATGCACAGGGATGTATTGCTTCCCTGACCGGACCTGTGGAGCGCGGTGACAAAAATACCGTACAGAAACATCTGGATGCATTGAATGCTGACATGAAAAAAGCCTATCTGGAAAATGCAAAGCAGCTTTTAGAGATTGCGGAGCAGAAAAATCCGGATAGAGATTATGCGGCAATGAAAGAAGTTTTCATGCCGACAAAAATTAAAAAATCGTGTGAAAAATAAAGATTTTCACATGCAGGAATGGAGAATGAAAAATGAAAAACACAGTACTGACTTTGCAGAAGCAAAAAGACGAACACGACAAGATCACAATGGTAACGGCTTACGATTACACGACCGCAAAGATCATGGATGAATCCGGCGTGAACACGATCTTAGTCGGAGATTCACTGGGTATGGTCATGCTTGGTTATGATGATACATTATCCGTGACCATGGAAGATATGATCCATCACACGGCAGCAGTGACCAGAGGAGCAAAAAATGCATTTGTTGTTGCAGATATGCCGTTTATGTCCTACCAGACTTCCGTCTATGATGCGGTGGTCAATGCGGGACGCCTGATGAAAGAGGGCAGAGCAAACGCAGTCAAATTAGAGGGTGGAGTAGAATTTGCCCCGCATATCAAAGCAATCGTACAGGCATCGATCCCGGTCGTTGCACATCTTGGACTGACACCACAGTCGGTCAATGCATTTGGCGGATTTAAAGTACAGGGCAAAGATATCGAAGCAGCACAGAAACTGATCGAGGATGCAAAAGCAGTGGAAGAAGCAGGTGCATGCATGGTTGTTCTGGAATGTGTACCGGCAAAACTTGCGAAGAAAATCACGGAGACACTTAAGATTCCGACCATCGGTATCGGGGCAGGCGCAGATTGTGACGGTCAGGTGCTTGTTTATCAGGATCTGCTTGCCATGTACGGTGATTTCCGTCCAAAATTCGTAAAAGTATTCGCAAATGTCGGTGATGCAATGCGCGAGGGAATGGCAGCATACATCAAAGAGACAAAAGAGGGAACATTTCCGTCAGCAGAGCACTGTTTTAAAATAGACGATTCCGTGATCGAAAAATTATATTAGGGGGACAAAAAAATGAAAATCGTATCAACCATAAATGAAGTAAGAGAACAGGTAAAAGAGTGGAAAAAAGAAGGAAATACGATCGGTTTTGTTCCGACCATGGGCTATTTACATGAGGGACATGCGAGCCTTATTGATGCGGCACGCAAAAATAACGGCAAAGTAGTGGTCAGCATTTTTGTAAATCCGATCCAGTTTGGACCAAATGAGGATTTAGCCAGTTATCCAAGAGATTTAGAGCATGACGCAAAACTCTGTGAGGAGCATGGAGTTGATCTGATCTTCCATCCGACACCGGATGAGATGTATGGGGATAACTTCTATACCTTTGTGGATATGGATGTGCTCACAAAAGAACTTTGTGGATTAAGCAGGCCGGTTCACTTTCGTGGAGTATGTACGGTTGTATCCAAGCTGTTTAACATTGTGACTCCGGACAATGCATATTTCGGACAGAAAGATGCGCAGCAGTTAGCGATCATCAAACGTATGGTCAAAGATTTAAACATGCCGTTATCCATCCACGGCTGTCCGATCATCCGTGAAGAGGATGGTCTTGCAAAGAGCTCCAGAAATACATATCTTTCCCCGGAAGAGAGAAAAGCTGCACTTGTTCTGAGCCGTTCTGTTTTCCTTGGTGAAAAAATGGTAAAAGAAGGAGAGCGTGACTGTAAGAAAGTGATTGCTGCAATGACCGCGGAAATTGAAAAAGAACCGTTGGCAAAGATCGATTATGTCAAAATTGTAGATTTATCCACAATGCAGCAGATCGATACAATCGAACACGGCATACTTGCAGCAATGGCAGTATACATCGGAAAAACAAGACTGATCGACAACTTTATGATCGAGGACTAGAAAAGAGGAAAATATGACAATTTCAATGTTAAAAGGAAAAATCCACCGCGCGACCGTAACACAGGCAGAACTTGACTATGTGGGAAGTATTACCGTAGATATCCAGCTTTTAGAGGATGCCGGAATCTTCGAATATGAAAAAGTACAGATCGTGGATGTAAACAACGGCGCACGCTTTGAAACTTATACGATCGCAGGGGAGCGCGGCAGCGGAGTCATCTGTTTAAACGGTGCAGCAGCCCGTATGGTACAGACGAATGATAAAGTGATCATCATGGCATATGCACATGTGACGCCGGAAGAGGCAAAACAGCAGAAACCGGTTGTTGTGTTTGTAGATGAAAATAACCATACGACTGAGATTACAAACTATGAACATCATGGGGAGATATCGGCGATCCGTTAAAGAAATCCGGTAACAGCAGATATGAGAATGTGGCGTTGGTGAAACGGTAACAGTTGAATCATAAAAAGCAATAAGTTATAATTATTTATAATTTATCCTGAATTATTCACGGAACAGTATCTGAACTGATAACTGTACCATGAATCCCCAAATTGACCCATGTAGCCTAAACATCGCTCAACCAATCTCCAAAAAGGGTATAAAATCCCTGTAGCAGAGTTCTGAGCGGTTATTAAGCTGTCAAGGTTCGTTAATAGTTGCTATTCCAGCTGTACATTCAGCTTACCGATATTTG